>TARA_R110002051_G_scaffold266815_6_pt1 | contig 38950 bp, 48 predicted proteins | sample TARA_R110002051 | Tara Oceans TARA_R110002051 (sample SAMEA4397023) | marine metagenome | biome: Polar Biome; feature: [MES] marine water layer (ENVO:01000295) within the mesopelagic zone...; material: water (ENVO:00002006), including particulate matter (ENVO:01000060) such... | reverse complement strand
GCCGCACCGTCGGCGCCGGCGTCGTCGCCAAAATCGTCGAGTAAAGCTGGACATTGGGCTCGGTTACCGAGCCGGAGATTGAAGAATATGGACAGTCAAAACATTAGAATTCGCCTCAAGGCATTCGATCATCGGATCCTTGATCAGTCGACCGGCGAAATCGTGAACACGGCGAAGCGCACTGGCGCGCAGGTCAAGGGCCCGATCCCGCTGCCGACCCGTATCGAGCGCTTCACCGTTCTTCGCGGTCCGCACATCGACAAGAAGAGCCGTGAGCAATTCGAAATCCGCACTCATAAGCGGGTTCTGGACATCGTCGACCCGACCCCGCAGACGGTCGACGCTCTGATGAAGCTTGATCTCGCGTCCGGTGTTGACGTCGAAATCAAGCTCTAACGCTGAAGGAATAGATTCATGCGTTCCGGAGTAATCGCACAGAAGATGGGCATGACCCGGGTGTTCACCGATACAGGTGATCACGTTCCGGTCACGGTCCTTAAGATGGATAGCTGCCAGGTGGTAGGTGTCCGCACCGAAGAGAATGACGGCTACAGCGCCGTTCAGCTCGGCGTTGGCGTTGCCAAGGTCAAGCGCGTCAGCAAGCAGATGCGTGGCCATTTCGCGAAAGCGAAAGTCGAGCCGAAGCGGAAGCTGGCCGAATTCCGTGTCAGTCCCGATGCTCTTATTGAGGTCGGCGCGGAAATCACCGCAGACCATTTCGTTGCCGGTCAGAAGGTCGACGTTGTCGGCACCTCGATCGGTAAGGGTTTCGCCGGTGCCATGAAGCGGCACAATTTCGGCGGCATGCGCGCCTCCCACGGTGTCTCCATCTCCCACCGCGCACACGGTTCCACGGGTAACTCCCAGGATCCGGGACGTGTGTGGAAGGGCAAGAAGATGGCCGGCCACATGGGCGACGAGCGGGTGACGACGCAGAACCTCGAAGTGGTTCAGCTCGACGTCGATCGTGGTCTGATCCTGGTCAAGGGATCGGTTCCGGGCGCCAAGGGCGGCTGGGTTCTGATTTCCGATGCCATCAAGGTGAAGCAGCCTGAAAATCTTCCGTTCCCGGCTGCAGTGCGCATGCCGGCCGCGGAAGAGGTTGCCGAGCCCGAAGTTGTCGAAGCCGCTGCTGATGCTCCGGCCGAAGCCGAAACCTCGGCTGACGACAATGCCGAGAATAAGGACTGAGGGTCATGAAGCTTCCTGTTACGACACTCGACAACAAGAAGTCCGGCGACATTGAAGTCGCGGACTCCGTGTTCGCCGTCGAGCCGCGCCGGGATATCCTTGCCCGTGTGGTAAACTGGCAGCTGGCCAAGCGCCGTGCCGGTACCCACGCGACCAAGACGATTTCCCAGGTCAGCGGCACGACAAAGAAGCCGTTCAAGCAAAAAGGTACCGGCCGGGCCCGTGCGGGCTCGCTGCGGGCTACCCAGTATCGCGGCGGCGGCATCTCCCATGGTCCGGTTTCCCGCGACCACGGGTTTGCCCTGCCGAAGAAGGTCCGCAAGCTCGGCATGCGCTCGGCTCTGTCTGCAAAGCAGGCCGAAGGCAAGCTGATCGTGATCGATGATGCGGCTGGCGAGACCAAGACCAAGGAACTGGCCAAGAAGCTTACGGCTCTCGGTTGGAAATCGGTTCTGTTCATCGGTGGCAGTGCGCTGGACGAGGGTTTTGCCCGGGCCGCGCGGAACATCCCGAATGTGGATGTGCTGCCGGAGCAGGGCGCGAACGTCTATGACATCCTCCGCAGGGACACCTTGGTCCTGACCAAGGCGGCGGTGGAAAGCCTGGAGGCTCGCCTGAAATGAGCATGCGTCCTTACAATGCCAGCCAAGTTCGGCTGAGCGACGAGCGTGCGTACGACATCATCGTCCGCCCGATCGTCACCGAGAAATCCAGCCTCGGATCGCAGTTCGGCCAGGTGACTTTCGAAGTCACCCTCGACGCGACCAAGCCGGAGATCAAGGTCGCTGTTGAACGGCTGTTCGATCGCAAGGTCAAAGCCGTCAACACCGTGCTGACCAAAGGCAAGGTGAAACGCTTCCGTGGCAAGCTCGGCAAGCGGTCCGACTACAAGAAAGCGATCGTCACTTTCGAGGACGGTCAGGACATCGATGTTACGCAGGGGGTCTGATCCATGGCGTTGAAGACATTCAATCCGACGACGCCGTCCCAGCGTGAACTGGTGATCGTCGACCGTTCGGAACTCTGGAAAGGCAAGCCGGTCAAAGCACTGACCCGCGGTCTGACCAAGTCCGGCGGACGGAATAATACTGGCCGCACCACTTCCTTCTGGCGTGGCGGCGGACATAAGCGTAAATACCGCATCATCGACTTCAAGCGTCGCAAGTTCGACGTGTCGGGGACGGTTGAGCGGCTTGAATACGATCCGAACCGGACCGCGTTCATTGCGCTGATCAAATACGACGATGGTGAGCTCGCCTACATCCTGGCTCCTCAGCGCCTCAAGGCCGGTGACAAGGTCATCGCCGGTGAGCGCCAGGACATCAAGCCGGGTAATGCGATGCCTCTGAAGAGCATTCCGGTTGGCACGATCGTCCACAATGTGGAGTTCAAGCCAGGCAAGGGCGGTCAGATTGCCCGTTCCGCCGGTGCTTACGTGCAGATCGTCGGTCGCGACCAGGGTTATGCCCTGCTGCGCCTCACCTCCGGTGAAGTGCGGATGGTTCGCGGCGAATGCATGGCAACTGTCGGTGCGGTGTCAAACCCGGATCAGCAGAACGTAAAGCTTGGCAAGGCGGGCCGTTCCCGCTGGCTCGGCAAGCGCCCGCACGTTCGCGGTGTCGTGATGAACCCGGTCGATCACCCGCACGGTGGTGGTGAAGGCCGGACCTCGGGCGGTCGCCATCCGGTGACCCCGTGGGGTAAGCCGACTAAAGGTAAGCGTACGCGCAGCAACAAGAAAACCGATCGCCTTATTGTGCGTCGGCGCCGGAAGTAAGAGGAGATAGACGTTGTCACGTTCTGTTTGGAAAGGCCCGTTTGTTGACGGGTATCTCCTGAAGAAGTCCGATGCGTCGCGCGCGTCCGGTCGTAACGAGGTCATCAAGACCTGGTCACGCCGGTCGACGGTTCTGCCGCAGTTCGTCGGATTGACCTTCGGGGTTCATAATGGCCAGAAATTCATTCCGGTCCTCGTGACCGAGAACATGGTCGGACACAAACTCGGCGAATTCGCGCCGACCCGCACTTATTACGGCCATACGGCCGATAAGAAGTCGCGGCGCTAGGACTGGAGCAGAGACCATGGGCAAGAGTGCGGTCGAACGCCGACTGGACGATACCGAGGCGAAAGCGGTGCTCCGCAATGTGCGGGTGAGCCCGCAGAAGCTGAATGTCGTCGCGCAGATGATCCGCGGCATGGATGTGGAAAAGGCCCTCGCGGCCCTGACCTTCTCCCGCCGCCGCATCTCGGACGATGTGAAGAAGCTTCTGCAGTCCGCGATCGCGAATGCTGAGAATAATCATCAGCTCGATGTTGACCGGCTTTTCGTTAAGGAAGCTTCCGTCGGCAAGAGCATCGTCATGAAGCGCTTCCGTCCGCGGGCGCGGGGTCGTGTCGGCAAAATCATGAAGCCGTTCTCGCACCTGACCGTTGTCGTGCGTGAGCGCGGGGAGACCGAATAATGGGTCATAAAGTTAATCCGATCGGGCTTCGCCTCGGCATCAACCGGACCTGGGATTCCCGTTGGTTCGCTGCCAAGGATTATGGCGATCTGCTGCACGAAGACATTCGTATGCGCCGGTATCTCCATAAGCGCCTGGCGCAGGCCGGTGTTTCCCGGATCGTCATCGAGCGGCCGGCAAAGCGCTGCCGCGTTGCCATCTACACCGCCCGTCCGGGTGTTGTGATCGGCAAGAAGGGCCAGGATATCGAGAAGCTCCGTCAGGATCTCTCCAAGATGGTCGGGACCGAAGTGAGCCTGAACATCCTCGAGATCCGGAAGCCGGAAATCGACGCCAAGCTGGTTGCCGATAACATCGCGCAGCAGCTGGAGCGCCGGGTTGCTTTCCGTCGTGCCATGAAGCGGGCCGTTCAGTCGGCCATGCGTCTTGGCGCCCAGGGCATCCGGATCAACTGCGCGGGCCGTCTCGGCGGCGCGGAAATCGCCCGGACCGAATGGTATCGTGAAGGCCGCGTTCCGCTGCACACGCTGCGTGCGGATATCGATTACGGCGAGTCCACCGCACAGACCACCTACGGCGCCTGTGGCGTCAAGGTTTGGGTCTTCAAGGGTGAGATTCTGGAACACGATCCGCTCGCCCACGAAAAGCGGCTTACCGACCAGCCCGGCCATCAGCGCTGAGCAGGCGGATAGGATAGAGGTTAGATAGATGCTTAGTCCGAAGCGCACAAAATTCCGTAAGGCCCACAAAGGCCGGATCCACGGAAACGCAAAAGGCGGTACGACACTGAATTTCGGTTCGTTCGGCCTGAAGGCTCTGGCGCCAGCGCGCGTCACCGCCCGTCAGATCGAAGCGGCCCGTCGTGCCATCACCCGTCACATCCGCCGTTCCGGCCGGGTGTGGATCCGGATTTTCCCGGATGTTCCGGTGTCGTCGAAGCCGGCGGAAGTACGTATGGGTAAGGGCAAGGGTACCCCTGAATTCTGGGTCGCCCGTGTTAAGCCCGGTCGGATCATGTTCGAGCTCGAAGGCGTTCCGCGGGAACTGGCTGAGGAAGCGTTTACGCTTGCCGCCGCCAAGCTTCCGCTTGATACGCGCTTCGTTGCCCGACTCGGCGAATAAGGCCGCGGGAGAGAATGATGGCAAACAAGGCAGCAACAGATCTTCGTGCCAAGACGGGCGATGAGCTGAAAACCAGCCTGGTGGATCTGAAGAAGGAGGCCTTCAACCTTCGTTTTCAGCGCGCCAACGGTCAGCTGGAAAACACTGCGCGGATGCGGCAGGTGCGCCGTGAGATCGCGCGCATCAAGACGATCCTGCACGGGCAGGCCAGCGCTTAAGCAGCGTTGGATTTAGGAGACGAGAAATGCCGAGGCGAATTTTGCAGGGCACCGTGGTAAGCGACAAGGGCGAGAAATCTATCGTCGTTCGCGTCGAACGCCGCGTCATGCATCCGATCTACAAGAAGTTTATCAAGCGCTCGAAGAAATTCGCTGCGCATGACGAGCAGAACCAGTACAAGATTGGCGACATTGTGCGGATCCAGGAGTGTGCTCCGATTTCGAAGCGCAAGAACTGGACCGTTGTCGTCGATGATGCAGGCAGCAACGCCTAAGCGGCAGGGAACGACGACATGATCCAAATGCAGTCAAACCTTGATGTCGCTGACAATTCCGGCGCGCGCCGCGTCCAGTGCATCAAGGTCCTCGGCGGTTCCAAGCGCAAAGTCGCTGCCGTCGGTGATGTGATTGTGGTCTCCGTTAAGGAAGCAATTCCGCGGGGCCGCGTGAAAAAGGGTGAAGTGCTTCGGGCCGTTATCGTCCGGACCGCCAAGGAAATCCGTCGTAACGACGGCTCCTCGATCCGGTTCGACAACAACGCCGCGGTGCTCATCAACAAGCAGAACGAGCCGATCGGGACCCGTATCTTTGGTCCGGTGACCCGTGAACTTCGTGCCAAGAAGTTCATGAAAATCGTCTCGCTTGCACCGGAGGTGCTGTGATGGCAACGAAGTTCAAGGTGAAGAAGGGCGACAAGGTCGTCGTCACCACTGGCAGGGACAAGGGAAAGACGGGCGAAATTCTGCGCGTCATCACGGATGAGAACCGTGTCCTGGTTCAAGGTGTGAACATGGTCAAGCGCCACACGCGTGCGACCCAGACCACCGCCGGCGGTATTATTGAGAAAGAAGCGCCCGTTCACGTATCGAACGTTGCGCATATCGACCCGAAATCAAACGAGCCGACGCGCGTCGGGATCCGTACTCTCGAGGATGGCCGCAAGGTCCGCTTCGCGAAACGGTCCGGCGAAGTGCTCGACGCTTAAGCGCGCTCGAAACGAGGCCAGACATGTCGCGATTAAAAGAAGTTTACAATACCGAGATCAAGCCGGGAATGTTGTCGGAGTTCAAGTACGCGAACCCGATGATGTGCCCGTCGATCGAGAAAGTCGTCGTCAATATCGGCGTCGGTGAAGCGGTGCAGGATTCCAAGCGGGTTAAAGCCGCTGCGGAAGAGCTTGCCATCATCACCGGTCAGCGCCCGATTGTGACCCGCGCGAAGAAGTCCATTGCAGGCTTCAAGCTCCGCGAGGGCATGCCGATCGGCTGTAAAGTCACCCTCCGCCGCGAACGGATGTACGAGTTCCTGGATCGTCTGGTGAACATCGCCCTGCCGCGCGTGCGTGACTTCCGTGGTCTCAGCCCGAAGAGCTTCGATGGGCGCGGCAATTATTCGATGGGCCTGAAAGAGCAGATCGTGTTCCCGGAAATCGACTACGACAAGGTCGACCACATCCGGGGCATGGAGATCGTCGTGGTGACGACTGCCAATACCGATGATGAGGCGCGCGAACTGCTGCGTCGCTTTAACTTCCCGTTCGTGAACTGATCGGGCTGGAGAAGAGTCATGGCGAAGAAAAGCGCGATTGAAAAGAACAAGAGCCGCGGGAAAATTGTCCAGCGGGATGCCGGAAAGCGGGCGCGCCTCAAGGCGATTGCCTGCGACAAGGATCTCCCCCTGGAAGAGCAGTTTAAAGCCCGTCTGAAGCTGAACGAGCTGCCGCGCGATGGTGCGAAGATCCGTCTTCGTAACCGGTGCGAGGTCAGTGGCCGCCCGCGCGGTTACTATCGCAAGCTGAAGATGTCCCGTATTGCCCTGCGTGATCTTGGCTCGATTGGCCAGATCCCGGGCATGGTTAAGTCAAGCTGGTAAGAGAGGAGTCTGACAGTGACGATGAGTGATCCTCTCGGGGACATGCTGACCCGAATCCGGAACGGCCAAACTGCTGGTAAAAGCGTTGTGGTCAGCCCGGCATCGCAAATGCGGAGCAATGTGCTCGAAGTGCTGAAGCGCGAAGGTTTCATTCGCGGCTACTCCAGCGCCGAAGTACGCAAAGGCATTGGCGAGCTGAAGATTGAACTGAAGTACCATGACGGCGAGCCGGTCATTCGCGAGATTCATCGCGTTTCCCGCCCTGGCCGCCGGGTGTACTCAAAGATCAAGGATCTGCCGCGGTGCTACAACGGTCTGGGTATCCAGATCCTGTCGACGCCGCGTGGCATCCTTTCCGACAATGAGGCCCGCGCTGCCAATGTTGGCGGCGAAGTCCTCTGCAAGGTATTCTGATCGGAGCCGAGCGAATGTCACGTATTGGGAAAAATCCGGTCGCTCTTCCGAGTGGCGTCACCGTCGAGATCGACGCTGATGCTTTCTCCGCGAAGGGCAAACTCGGCCAGCTTTCTGTTCCGATGAGCGATGCAGTAGACATCGTGATCGAGGACAACCTGGTCACCGTGAAGCCGAAGAACGCCTCCAAGCGTTCCCGTGCGATGTGGGGCACCATGCGTGCCCGCGTCCAGAACGCCGTCACCGGCGTGTCGGATGGCTTCACGATCAACCTGGAAATTAACGGCGTCGGTTATCGTGCGGCAGTCGAAGGCAAGAACCTTGTTCTGGCCCTCGGTTTCAGCCACCCGGTGAACTATCCGATCCCGGAAGGCATCACCATGAAGTGTGAGCGCCCGACGGCAATTTCGATCCATGGTGCCGACAAGCAGCAGGTAGGTCAGATCGCGGCGGAAATCCGCGGGTATCGTCCGCCGGAGCCCTTCAAGGGCAAGGGCGTCAAGTACGCGACCGAGACCGTCCTCCGCAAGGAAGGCAAGAAGAAGTAAGGATTCGTGGCATGCTGACATCAAAACAACTCTTCCAGCGTCGCCGCCAGCGGACCCGTGCCGCGCTGCGCGCCAAAACAAATGGCAAGGCCCGGCTCTCTGTGTTCCGGTCTTCCAAGAACATCTATGCTCAGGTCATCGACGATCTGAAGGGCGAGACCCTGGTGAGCGCATCTTCTCTCGAGAAGGCAATGCGCGAGCAGCTCAAGACGGGTGCGGACAAGTCCGCGGCCGCGGAGATCGGCAAGCTGATCGGCGAGCGTGCGGTAGGCAAGGGCGTCACCGACGTCGTGTTCGACCGTGGCGGCTACCGGTATCATGGACGCGTCAAGGCCTTGGCCGACGCTGCCCGTGAAGCCGGACTGAAGTTCTAGAAAGGGCCGGAACATGGCACGAGGCGAAAGAAGAGATCGCGACACGCGCGAAGATCCGGAACTGGTTGAAAAGCTGGTCGGTATCAACCGCGTCGCGAAGGTTGTGAAGGGCGGTCGCCGGTTTGGCTTCGCCGCCATCGTGATCGTCGGTGACGGTCGCGGTCGCGTCGGGTACGGTGCGGGCAAGGCCCGTGAAGTGCCGGAAGCGATCCGCAAGGCAACCGAGCAGGCGAAGCGCGGCATGGTCCGTGTGCCGCTGCGCGAGGGCCGTACGCTGCATCACGATATCGGCGGGCGCTTCGGTGCCGGTCGCGTGATCCTGCGCTCGGCTCCGGCTGGTACCGGCATCATCGCCGGTGGCCCGATGCGTGCGATCTTCGAAGCGCTGGGAATGCAGGACGTGGTGGCGAAATCCACCGGGACGTCCAACCCGCACAACATGATCAAGGCGACCTTTGAAGCGTTGAAAAACGTCAGGTCCCCGCGTTCGGTTGCTGCCAAGCGTGGCAAGAAGGTCGCTGAGATCTTCGGCCGGGCTCCTGGCGAAGCCGAAGCGGCTCAGGCCTAAGGACGGAGAAGAGCCATGGCGGCAACCAAGAAAAAAGCGGCCACGACGGTCACGGTCACCCAGACCGGCAGCCCGATCGGCCGGACCAAGGACCAGGAGCAGACCCTGGTCGGCTTGGGTCTGAACAAAATGCACCGCACGCGCACGCTGGAAGATACTCCGGCGGTCCGCGGCATGATCAGCAAGGTCGCCCATCTGGTGCGCGTCGTAGACGCGTCCTAAGGCGGCCAGGCAGAACATCTAGGCGATCCGGCCTTGCGCCGGAACGAGGGCAAGAACGATGAAACTCAACGAACTTCGCGACAATCCGGGCGCGCACAAGCCCGCCAAACGGGTCGGTCGTGGCGCCGGTTCCGGCCTCGGCAAGACTGCCGGTAAAGGTCAGAAGGGCCAGACCTCTCGCTCCGGCGTCGCCATTAATGGCTTCGAAGGCGGCCAGATGCCGATCCATCGGCGTCTGCCGAAGCGTGGCTTCAAGAATCCGTTCCGCAAGGAATTCGCGCCGGTTAATGTCGGCTCGATCCAGGCGGCAATCGATGCGGGCAAGCTTGATGGCAAGAAGACGATCGATACCGCTGCCCTGAAGGCAGCCGGTCTTGTCGGCCGGGTGCGCGACGGTGTGCGCCTGCTTGCAACGGGCGAGCTGAAAGCCAAGGTAAAGGTGGAAGTTTCCGGTGCCTCCGCGGCTGCGATCGCAGCTGTTGAAAAGGCCGGCGGCTCCGTGACGGTTACGGCTCCGGCCGCTAAGCCGGCTGAAGAGGCGGGCGACTCCTCCACCGACTGATTGGGTTCAGTGAAATGGCTTCCAGCGCCGAGCAATACGCGTCATCGATCAATTTTGGGGCCTTCGCGAAAGCGGCGGAACTCAAGAAGCGCATCTGGTTCACACTGGGTGCGTTGATCATTTATCGTCTTGGGACCTACATCCCGATCCCGGGTATCGATCCCGCGGTGCTGGAGCAGATCTTCCAGCAGAATTCGGGCGGTATCCTCGGCATGTTCGACATGTTCGCGGGCGGTGCCCTCGGGCGGATGACGATCTTTGCGCTGAACATCATGCCTTACATCTCCGCGGCCATCATCATGCAGTTGATGACCGCGGTCTCCCCCAGCCTCGAGACCCTGAAGAAGGAAGGCGAGGCCGGGCGCAAGAAGATCAATCAGTATACCCGTTACCTGACGGTGCTGCTGGCGGCCTTCCAGGCCTATGGTATCGCCTCCGGTCTTGAATCCATGGCCGACGGTACGGCGGTCGGGAACCCGGGTATCTTCTTCCGTGCGACCGCGGTGATCACGCTGGTCGGCGGTACGGTCTTCCTGATGTGGCTGGGCGAGCAGATTACCGCGCGCGGCGTTGGTAACGGCATCTCCCTGATCATCTTCACCGGTATCGTGGCACAGCTTCCGACAGCATTGGTCGGCATGCTTGAGCTTGGCCGCACCGGGGCGCTGTCCGCTGCCATCATCGTGCTGATCATGATCATGGCGGTTGCAGTGATTGCCGGCATTGTGTTCGTCGAGCGCTCCCAGCGCCGGATCACGGTGCAGTATCCGAAGCGCCAGCAGGGCAACCGGATGTTCGGGGGCGAGAGTTCTCACCTGCCGCTGAAGATCAACGTCGCGGGTGTGATCCCACCGATCTTCGCCAGCTCTCTGCTGCTGATGCCGGTAACGGTCGCGCAGATGACGGCGGCCAGCGGTGGCGGCCCGGAGTGGCTGAGCACCTTCACGGCGATGGTCGGCCGGGGGCAGCCGCTCTACATGGCGATCTTCGTCAGCCTGATCGTGTTCTTTGCCTTCTTCTACACGGCGATCGTGTTCAATCCGGCGGAGACCGCCGACAACCTGCGTAAATATGGCGGCTTCGTACCCGGTATCCGTCCGGGCAAGAATACCGCCGACTATCTTGATTATGTCCTGACCAGGCTCACGGTGCTGGGGGCCGCCTATCTCGCGGCGATCTGTATCCTGCCGGAGATCCTGATCAGCGAATATCAAGTGCCATTCTATTTCGGGGGAACAAGCCTGCTCATCGTGGTGACGGTGACAATGGACACTGTGAGCCAGATTCAATCGCATCTGCTGGCACACCAGTATGAGGGGCTGATTAAAAAATCGAAACTGAGGGGGAAACGTCGATGAATTTGATACTGCTCGGCCCTCCGGGTGCCGGTAAGGGCACCCAGGCGAAACGTCTGGAAGAGAAGTTCAAGATAGTTCAGCTCTCTACCGGTGACATGCTGCGGGCCGCGATTGCTTCGGGCAGTGACGTTGGCCTGAAGGCAAAGAGCATTATCGATTCAGGCGGTTTGGTCTCGGACGACGTTATGGTCCAGATGATCTCCGAGCGCGTCGATCAGGATGACTGCAAGAACGGTTTCATCCTTGATGGTTTCCCGCGCACGGTAGCCCAGGCGGAAGCGCTGGATATCATGCTGGCCGAAAAAGGCCTTCGGATCGATCATGTGATCGAGCTGAAAGTGGACGAGAATATCCTGTTCGACCGGATCCGGTCCCGCATCGCGGAGACCCCGGAAGCCGAGCGGCGCAGTGACGATACCGAGGAGACGCTGCGCAAGCGTCTTGAGGTATACAAGGAACAGACGGCACCGATCATTCCGTACTTTGCGGAACGTGGTGCGTTGAAGAGTGTGGACGGAATGGCGTCCATCACTGAAGTGAGTGGTCAGATCGACACTATCGTGGCGGCTTGACCGGACTGTTTGAAGGTGTGGGTAAACCGGTTGACTCGGCAATCCGGTTGAGTATACTCCGCGCCCTCGGTTTCAGTGAAACCGTGCGCACTTGCTCGCGCGGATTTTCCGAGTTGGGTGCCTGGGTCAGATGACCCGTATTTTTGTTGGACGCTGACAAGCGTTGTACTGAGGAGTTTGCCAGTGGCGCGCATCGCAGGCGTGAATATCCCGACGCAAAAGCGTGTCGAGATTGCTTTGACTTACATACATGGTATCGGCCGGACCACCTCCACGAAGATCTGTGAGAGCGTCGGTATTCCGCAGGAACGCCGTGTGCATGAACTGACTGAAGATGAAGTCGCGCGGCTGCGTGAAGTCATCGACCGCGATCAGGTGGTCGAAGGCGATCTGCGCCGTAAGATCGCGATGGACATCAAGCGTTTGATGGATCTGGGTTGCTATCGCGGCCTGCGCCATCGTAAAGGCCTGCCGGTGCGCGGACAGCGGACCCACACCAACGCGCGGACCCGTAAGGGCCCGGCGAAGGCTATCGCGGGTAAGAAGAAATAATTCGGGTTTTACCCGACAAGCCGGAGCGGCAATTTAATGGCAAAACAACCTACCCAGGGGCGCGTGAAACGCCGCGAACGGAAGAACATCACTTCCGGTGTCGCGCATGTGAGCGCATCCTTTAACAACACCATGATCACCATCACCGACGCCCAGGGAAATGCAATTTCCTGGTCTTCCGCCGGTGCGATGGGTTTCAAGGGTTCCCGTAAGTCCACCCCGTACGCGGCGCAGGTCGCGGCCGAGGATGCCGGCAAGAAAGCTGCCGAGCATGGCATGAAGACTCTCGAGATCGAAATCAGCGGCCCGGGTTCGGGACGTGAGTCAGCTCTGCGCGCACTGCAGGCCGTGGGTTTTGCCGTGACGTCCATTCGCGATGTTACGCCGATCCCGCACAACGGTTGCCGTCCGCCGAAACGGCGCCGGGTTTAAGCTGCAAGGGCGGCCCTGGCCGCCCGACCGGTACAGCCCGTGGCCCCGAAACGATTGTTTTGGGGCCGAAAGCATAAGGTAGAGGCCCGCGGGTCTCGTTAGCGATGAGGTCACCCCCGTGATTCAGAACAACTGGCAGGCTCTTATCAAGCCAAACAAGCTCGATGTGCAATTGGGCTCGGATCCCGCCCGCAAGGCAACGATCGTGGCCGAGCCGCTGGAACGTGGATTCGGTCTGACCCTCGGCAACGCTCTGCGGCGTATCCTGCTGTCGTCCCTTCAGGGCGCGGCGGTGACGGCTGTCCAGATCGATGGCGTGCTGCATGAATTCTCCTCCGTCGCCGGCGTCCGTGAGGACGTTACCGACATGGTCCTCAACATCAAGGCGATCGCGCTTCGGGCCCACAGCGAAGGCCCGCGCAAGATGCGCCTGAAGGCCGAGGGCCCGGGCGAGGTTAAGGCCGGCATGATCGAAGCCGGATCCGAGATCGAGGTGATGAACCCCGATCTGGTGATCTGCACGCTCGATAACGGTGCCAGCCTGTCCATGGAGTTCACGGTCGAGACCGGCAAGGGCTATGTCCCGGCCAGCGCCAACCGTCCGGAAGATGCGCCGATCGGCCTGATCCCGGTCGATGCGATCTTCAGCCCGGTGCGTCAGGTCACCTACAAGGTGGACAACACCCGCGTTGGCCAGGTCACCGATTATGACAAGCTGTCCATGGTTGTCGAAACCGACGGCTCGTTGACCCCGGAAGACGCCGTGGCATACGCCTCGCGCATTCTTCAGGACCAGCTCCAGCTCTTCATCAACTTCGAAGAGCCGCAGCAGGTCGTCGAGACCGAAGAGAAGACCGAGCTGCCGTTCAACAAGAACCTGCTCCGCAAGGTCGACGAGCTGGAACTGTCCGTCCGTTCGGCGAATTGCCTGAAGAACGACAACATCGTCTATATCGGCGATCTCGTTCAGAAGACCGAGCCGGAAATGCTCCGCACGCCGAACTTCGGCCGGAAGAGCCTGAACGAGATCAAGGAAGTGCTTGGTCAGATGGGCCTGGCGCTGGGCATGGATATCCCGAACTGGCCGCCGGACAACATTGAAGAGCTCGCCAAGCGGCTCGAAGAGCCGTTCTGATCGGCTGAGCGCAATTGAATACTGTTTGTGCCGTGAGGCGCTGACGAATACGAAACTGGAGTTTTCGCGATGCGACATCGTTTTAAGGGCCGGCGTTTCAACCGGTCGTCGAGCCACCGCAAAGCCATGTTCAAGAACATGGCCAACGCACTGATCAAGCATGAGCAGATCATCACCACCCTGCCGAAGGCGAAAGACCTGCGCAGCGTTGTTGAGAAGCTGATCACCCTCGGCAAGCGCCAGGACCTCCATGCCCGCCGTCAGGCGACGTCGGCTCTGCAGGACCCGATCATGGTCCGCAAGCTGTTTGACGTCCTGGCCGAGCGCTACAAGGAACGTCAGGGCGGTTACACCCGTGTCCTGAAGGCCGGCTTCCGCTACGGCGACAGCGCCCCGATGGCCGTGATCGAACTGGTTGATCGTGACGAAGATGCCCGCGGCCAGGATTCCGGTCCGGTGCAGATCGAGGAAGAAGAAGCCCTCGAAGGTGCGATGCCGGCCGCGATCTGATCGCGCCTGTCGCTCCAGGAATATGAAAGGCGGCCTTCGGGCCGCCTTTTCTTTTGTCTGATATCTCTCTGGGTTACCTCTGAAGCGGTTATGCGCCGTCTTGCGTGCTCAGCCGTGCCGCGATCTCCCAGATCTCCGGCTCGTCCGGCCATTCGGCGACAAGGGCCGTGAGCTCCTGGCAGAGCAGATCGGCATGCGCTTCTTCGTCGAGCGCGTCCGCGGTCAGCAGCAGGTTGGTGCAGGCCTTGGCATGCAGCAGGGCCATCTCGCTGTTCGCGGTTTCCTGGGCGGATGCAGCGAGAATGTCGTCATAGATGTGACGCGCTTTCCCGATGGCGCCATCCCGGCAGAAATCGGTCATCAGGTTAAAGGCCGCGAGCATGGTCTTCTGGCGCATCAGTATACTTGCCGCCGCGCGTTGCCTCAGATCCATATAGATCGTTTCTGCCGCGGCCAGCTTTTCCCTGTCGCCAAACAGGGTGATGAGGGCAAAACCTGCATCGGCCAGCACATCCTGCAGGTCGGCGGATGGGCGCCTGGTATCCGTAAAGGAGGCCAGATCGAAATAAAGCTCGATGGCTTTCCCGGATGCGCCGGTCTGGGCCAGATGCGCCGCCAGATTGAAGCTGCCGATTGCCCGGTGATGGATCGTGTCGGGCTGGCTGTTCGGTACTTCGGCCAGGGCGCAGAGAGAGCGGTGCAGATGTTGCGCTTCCCGGGTCCGGCCCTGGTCGCAATGGGTGGCGATCCGGTTGGCAATGGCTTTTGCCAGGGTGGAGCGCAATTGCCGGTCCGTCGGGTGGCGGGCGGCTATGTCCCGGATCTCCTCGAAGGTGGCGTCGGCCTCCAGGCTTTTGCCGTGCCGTGCATATTCGAGGCACAGGGTGACCGACAATTCACAATAGCCCCGCCGCATGCCGGGATCGTCCGGATGTCCGGTGGCGTAGCGCTGGAGATGGGTCCGGACGTCATGGATGGCGCTCAACTCGCTGCGCCGGGCGTGGCACGCGGCAAGCCTGAGGGCGCCGCAGATCAGGCGGTCCCTTATGTCGGCGGAGCTGGCGTGATCGCAGGCCAAGGCGTAGAGGGAATCGTAACAGGCGCGGGCGCGTTTGATCTCGCCATCGCTGTCACCGAGGGAGCTGATCGCATCGGCGAGCTCTCCGGCTCTGGAAATCGTGGCTTTCCCGGCGTTTTGGGCGCCTGGCATTGACCTCTCCATTCCCGGTCCGGTGTTGCCGGTGCGTCCCTTTTGCCCCATGCGCCGACAACCCATATAGGATAGCCTACCCGTGACTGAATTTTGTGACAACCAACGGAAATGCAACAGATGAGCCGCGCTGATTCTCCTCGGTTTTTTGCCTCCCGGGCCCGTTTCGTACTTCGCTATACGGCGTTGACGGCGTGTCTTGGGGCGCTTCTTCTGGCATTTTCAGGGCCGGGTCCGGCGGCGGCGCAAACCACCAAACAGGTTCCGGAGACGCGGGCGGAGATCCAGTATTCCTTCGCCCCTCTCGTACGCAAGGTCGGGCCTGCCGTGGTGAATATCTATGCCCGGGCGGAAGTCACAGAGCGCCGGGCATCGCCATTGTTCGACGATCCCTTTTTCCGGCGTTTTTTCGGCGATGTGTTCCCGGGCGAAGCCCGCAAGCGCACGTCGCAATCGCTCGGCTCGGGTGTCATCCTGCGTGAGGACGGACTGGTCGTGACCAACTTCCACGTCATCAAGGGCGCGGACGAGATCACCGTCGTACTGTCCGACCGGCGTGAGTTCGACGCCACCATCCTGCTTCAGGAGGAGCGTACCGATCTGGCCGTGCTGAAGATCGACACGGGCGGCGAGAAACTGCCGCATCTTGAAATCCGCGACAGCGACGAGCTGGAAGTGGGCGATCTCGTGCTGGCCATTGGCAACCCGTTCGGCGTCGGCCAGACGGTGACCAGCGGGATTGTCTCGGCTCTGGCCCGGACAGCTCTCGGCATTACCGATTACAGCTTCTTTATCCAGACCGACGCGGCCATTAACCCGGGCAATTCCGGCGGCGCGCTGATCTCCATGGATGGCCGTCTGGTCGGCGTGAACACGGCGATCTACAGCAACCAGAAGGGCAGTGGCGGGTCCGTCGGGATCGGCTTTGCCGTGCCGTCCAACATGGTGCGGACCATTCTGGACGGGGTGGATGAAGGCAGTGTGGTGCGGCCCTGGATCGGTGTATCCGGTCAGACCATGACCTCGGATCTGGCGGAACAGTTCGGCTTGCCCCGGCCGGTCGGCGTGGCCGTGACCGACGTCTATCCTGACGGTCCGGCGGCCAATGCAGGCATCCGGATCGGCGATGTCATCCTGAAAGTGGGCGGCCGGGAAATCGTGGACGAGCAGGCCCTGCGGTATCGCGTGGCGACCCGTCCGCTCGGCGGCGCGGCAAGGATCGAAATCCTCCGGGGCGGCGCGCATCAGGTTGTCGAGGTGCCGATGAAGGCGCCCCTCACCCAGCCCGAGCCGGATCTTCGGGACATGCGGGGCCAGCATCCGATGTCCGGGGCCCAGGTGGCGAACCTGTCGCCGGCCTTTGCCCTGGAACACGGGCTCGACGATATGGCGCGGGGCGTTGTGGTTCTCAAGGTGACGCGGCAATCACCGGCGGCCCGTGTCGGGCTCCGTCCGGGGGATGTCGTGCTGAAGATCAATGATGACACAATCGATCTGGTCTCGAGTCTTGAGCCGGCCCTGATGTCAGCCAAGAAGGCCTGGCGGATTTCGATCCGCCGCGAGGGGCAGGTGCTGACGACGGAAATCAAGGGCTGACCGGTGGCCAGTCTGTTTGAAGCCGACGCACCGAGGCCGCTCGCGGACCGGCTGCGTCCGAAGGCGTTGACCGAAGTGGTCGGGCAGGATCATCTGCTCGGCCCGGAAGCGCCGCTCGGCCGTATGCTGGCACGCCAGAGGGTGGCCTCGATCCTGCTCTGGGGCCCGCCCGGCTGCGGCAAGACCACCATCGCCCGTTTGCTGGCGGATGGCACGGACATGGAGTTCGAGCCGCTCTCTGCCGTGTTCTCCGGCGTTGCCGATTTGCGCAAGGTGTTCGAGAAGGCGAAGGAGCGGCGGCAGATGGGGCGCGGCACGCTGCTCTTCATCGACGAGATCCATCGTTTCAACCGGGCCCAGCAGGATGGCTTTCTGCCCTATGTGGAGGACGGCACGGTCGTGCTCGTCGGGGCGACGACGGAAAACCCGTCCTTCGAGCTGAATGCGGCCTTGTTGTCCCGGTGTCAGGTGCTTGTGCTGCGGCGGCTCGACGATACCGCGCTGGATCTGCTGCTGACCCGGGCGGAGGAGATCGAGGGCCGTGCCCTACCGCTGACCCCGGACGGGCGCGAGGCTCTGAAGGCGATGGCGGACGGGGACGGGCGCTATCTGCTCAATCTGACCGAAGAGATCTTCCTGCTGCCGCCGGAGCCGTTGCTGGACGGTGCCGGGCTGGCCAAGACGGTGCAGCACCGGGCACCGGTCTACGACAAGAACCGGGAAGAGCATTACAACCTGATCAGTGCCCTGCACAAATCCCTGCGCGGCTCGGACGCGGATGCGGCGCTCTATTGGCTGTCGCGGATGCTGGTCGGCGGGGAGGACGCGGGCTACATCATGCGCCGGCTGACCCGGTTCGCGTCGGAGGATATCGGCATGGCCGATCCGGGGGCGCTGCCCCAGGCGCTGGCCTGCTGGGACGCCTATGAGCGGATCGGCTCCCCGGAGGGGGACCTGATGCTGGCACAATGCGTGATCTATCTGGCAACCGCGCCGAAATCGAACGCCGCCTACAAGGCCAGCAAGGCGGCGGCGCGGGCCGCCAAGACGACCGGCTCGCTGGCGCCGCCCGCGCATATCCTGAACGCGCCGACGAACCTGATGAAGGATCTCGGCTACGGCAAGGGCTATGCCTACGATCATGACGCGCCGGACGGCTTCAGCGGCGCGGACTATTTCCCCGAAGACATGCGCCGGGAGCAGTTCTACCGTCCGGTCGAGCGCGGCTTCGAGCGGGAGATCCAGAAGCGGCTGGCCTACTGGGACAAGCTGCGCCGTCAGCGCGCGGCCGGCGGTCCGGACGGTGACGGCTGATCCCGGCTTCGATCTTTTCCTTGGCATCGACTGGTCCGGGGCGAAGGGCGCGCGCAATAAAGGCATCCAGGTTGCTGAAGCCGCACCGGATGAGGCGCTGCCCCGGCTGATCGCCAATCCCTACCGCCCGCATGGCATATGGTCCCGGCCCGATGTGCTTTCCTATCTCATCGCCAGAATGGATGAAGGCCGCCACGTGCTGGCCGGGTTCGATTTCGCCTTCTGCTATGCCTTCGAGGATGAGGGCGCCTATTTCCCCGGCCTGCCGGACGCTCCAGGCTCTCCGGAGGCCGTCTGGGCGCTTGTGGAGCAGGCGGGGCAGTGTGACCCCGATTTATACGGTGCGGCCCTCTACAGGCGCGCGGACCTGCCTTACAGGGATTATTTCATGGCGCCGGGCTGGCGCGGCACGAAATACAGCTACCGGCAGCGCCTGGCGGAACAGGCGGCCGCTTCCGTCACCACCCCGCATCCGGTTTTCAAATGCCTTGGCGCGGCCAATGTCGGCACCGGCTCGCTTGCCGGGATGCGTTTGCTGCACCGGTTGCGCGGGCTGAACCGGGATATCCGCCTATGGCCGTTCGATCCCGAGCCGGGCGGCGTTTTGACCCTCGTCGAGATCTTTCCGCGGCTTTACTACAAACTGGCCGGTGGCGATCCGCGTGCCTGGGGCGACCGGGACAATCTCGATGCCGTCTGCCGTCACTTCGGCGCCGTTGCCGGGGAGATCCCCGGGATCCGTACCGAAGACGAGGCGGATGCCCTGATATCGGCGGCCGCATTGAGGCTGTTGCAGGCCGATCCCGTGCTCTGGCAACAGGCACGCAGGGCTGGTGCCGCCAAGGAAGGCTGGATATTCGGCGCGGCTTAGGCTAGCAAGCGCTGATGAAACTGCTCATTGCCATCGCGTGCGGTGGCGCGCTCGGCGCGCTCGCCCGCCATAAAGCCGGTTCCGTTGCCATGCATCTGTTTGGCGGCGGGTTTCCCTACGGCACCATCATTGTGAACATCGTCGGTTCCTTCCTGCTCGGCCTGCTGGCCGGCGGGCTGGCCTTCAAGTTCAGCCTGCCGCTGGAAGCACGGGCTTTCCTGATGGTCGGCTTCTGCGGTGCCTTCACCACTTTCTCCACCTTCGCGCTCGATTTCGCGACCCTGACGGAGCGCGGCAATCTGATGCTCGCGGGCGTCTATGTCGCGTTGTCGGTGGCGGGGGCCATTCTTGCCATGTTCGGCGGTCTCGCCGTGATGAGAGGACTCTTCGCATGAGCGGGGTTCAGACAGTTCAGGTTAAGGACGACGATGCGGATATGCGCGTCGACCGCTGGTTCAAGAAACATTATCCGGGCCTCGGCCATGGCCGGCTGGAAAAGCTGCTGCGCACCGGACAGGTCCGGGTCGACGGCAAGCGGGTGAAGGCGAACCAGCGCCTCGAAGCGGGCCAGTATCTGCGCCTGCCGCCGCTCGGCGAGAAGGAAACCAGCCCGCCGACAGCCGATAGCCGGCCCGGCAAGGAGTCCAGGATCGACGAGGCCCTGCTGGAGGAAATGCGCGAGCGGGTGCTGTTCATGGATGACGAGGTGATCGTGCTGGACAAGCCGGCCGGCATCGCCACCCAGGGCGGCACCGGACAGAAAGTGCATGTCGACGGCATGCTGGACGGCTTGCGCTTTGGCCGTTCTGAACGGCCGAAACTGGTGCACCGGCTCGACAAGGATACCTCCGGCATCCTGCTGATCGCCCGATCCACCAAGGCGGCCCGCTGGCTGACGGCGGCATTCCGGGAAAAGACCACGCGCAAGATCTACTGGGCGCTGGTGCTTGGCGAGGTGAAGCCGAGGGTGGCCCGGATCGATATTCCCATCTCCAAGCTGCCCGGCAAGGCCGGCGAGAAGATGGCGGTTGATTACGAGGCGGGTCAAAAATCCCTGACGGACTACGAGGTGGTCGAGCAGCTCGGCAAACGCGTCGCCTGGGTGGCGCTCAGCCCGATCACGGGCCGGACCCATCAGCTTCGCGTTCACATGATGGAGCGGCGGGCACCGATCCTCGGTGACGGCAAGTATGGCGGCCCGGAAGCCTTCCTGGTGGCCGAGGGCCTGTCCCGCAAGCTGCACCTGCATGCCCGAGAGGTCGAGGTTCAGCGGCCGAACGGCACTGTGCTCAAGGTCACCGCACCCTTGCCGGACCATATGCTGAAGGCGTGGGATTTCTTCGGCTTCGATCCGAAAGGCGGCGCGGACGCCCTGCGCGAGGACGTTTGAATGCGGTCATTTGACCCATCGTCCGACCCGTTGCGGCTGGTCGTTTTCGATATGGACGGTACCCTTATCGACAGCCAGCACCATATTATTGCCTCAATGACCCGCTCTTTTGAGAGGAACGGCTTTGCCGCTCCGGACCCGGCCTCTGTCCGGGCCGGTGTCGGATTGCCGCTGGAGGTGATCATCGGCTCCCTGCTGCCGGATATTTCACCGGAGCAGTGTGAGCGGCTGGTGCAGGATTACCGCGGCGACCATCGTGCAAGACTGGATCGCGGAGAGCGGCACGAACCCTTGATGCCAGGCGCCCGGGAAGTGGTCGAGCGGCTCGATGCGGCGGGTTATCTGATCGCACTTGCGACGGGCAAGGGAACCAGAGGCGCCCGTCACGCGTTAGAGGTACATGGACTGATAGATCGTTTCGTCAGCATTCAGACCTCGGACACGGCACCGGGCAAACCGCACCCCGGCATGCTGATCCAGGCAATGAATGAGGCAGGTGTTGAGGCATCCGCCACAATCATGGTTGGCGATACGGTGTACGATCTGGAGTTGGCGCGAAACGCGTCGGTAGCCTCGGTCGCTGTGACCTGGGGCTATCATGATCGTGCGGACCTTGTGTCCTTTGGTCCCGGTGCGGTGATTGATCATTTCGATGATCTGGATGTGGAGGTCGAGCGGCTTCTGGCATCCTGATAGGAGCGGCATACATGCGCATTCTGAAGATTACCCTGCTGTCCCTTCTGGGGCTGGTTGTCGTCCTCGCGGGCGGCGTGACGATCTACCTGGCATCCCTCGACGAGGAGGATGTGAAGCAGATCGTCGCGGAGCAGGTTCAGAAAGCCACGGGCCGTTCCCTGACCATTGCCGGACCGCTGAGCTATGAGCTGTCCTGGAAGCCCAAAATCCGGGTTGAGGATGTCCGTTTCCAGAATGCCCCCTGGGCCGGTGACGAGGATATGGCCTCGGTCGGAGCCATGGAGCTGCACCTGGATCTCGACCGGGTGTTCGACGGTGTTGTGATCGTCGAGAGCCTGTTTCTCGAACATGCAAAACTGAACCTGCAGCGGGAAGCCGACGGCCGGGCGAACTGGCTGTTCGCCGCCGATGAAGCGGATGACGACAAGGGCGACGAGTCCGATCTTTCCCGCCCCGGCGCCTTCCCTGTCATCGAGAGCGTTACCCTGATCGACGTCGATGTGGTCTACAGCGACAAGCTGCTGGGCCAGGAGCATCGCGTCATCGTCGATTCAATCGATCTCGATGCCCCGGATTTCAATAATCCGGTCGAAGCCGTCGTGAAAATGTCCGTCGACGGCAAGCGCATCGATATCGCGGGCACTCTTCCACCTGCCGTGGCGCTCGGCGATGCCTCCGCCCCGCAACCTTTTGACATTACCGGCGAAGCCATGGGGCAGCCGTTCCGTGTCGCGGGCAAGCTGCTGTTTGCCTATGAGGACGGCGTGCCTGCCAATATCGCCGTGCAGGGGCTCGAAGCCCGGCTGTTCTCGTCCGATATCTCGGGCGACCTGAAACTCGATACCGCCGGCAGCGTTCCGAGCCTGGCCGGAACGCTGAAGTCGAACCTCATCGACTTGCGCCCCATCGAAGATCTGGCCGGTCCCGCCAAGAACACGAAGAGCGCTGCGAGCAGCAAGGACAGGGACGGCATCCGGGACATCCTGGATGACCGTATCCCGACCGACTGGCTGGATGAGGCGGTCGTCGATCTGTCCGTCAGCGTGAAGCAGCTGAAGTCGCACGCGGCGGAAGCCTCGGACATTGCCCTGACCGTGACGATGAAAGACGGAAAGCTGGCAATCTCGCCGTTCTGGGCCGTCTATGCGGGCTCACCGATCAAGTTGCAGGCCAATGTGGAACGTGATGGCCGCAATCTCGTGGCGGAGGCCGATCTCTCCATCAAGGGAGCCGATTTCGATCGGCTTGCCGGTACAGCTATCGATACGTCGGGCCTTGAGGCCGGTGGCGATCTGAGCCTTGTCGTGAATACGTCGGGCAAGACCGTTGGCGAGCTGATGGCGGGCGCCACCATCAATGGCAAGGCGGCGCTGCCCCTGGTGCGTTACAACGATCCGGCCGGTCCGGACGCGGGCCGGGATGTGGCCATCTCCAAGCTCGACATCCAGATAGACGCCAAGGGAACCGACCCGGAAGCCGTCCTGAAGCTGATCGAGAATGTCGGTGATATCGGCCTCGACACACCGCTCAAAAACATCGTTCTGAAAGGCATTTCCGGCGAAGCCCATATCCGCGCGGCGGAGGTTTCCACGGCGCAGGATAAAGTGCGGGACCTGGATATATCGGTCAGCCTGCAGGATGAGGTGCTGTCGCTTTCCATCCCGGAAATGATGCTGGCGAAGGCGAAACTGTCCGCTTCGGCGAAAGTGGAGCCGTCCGGCATGCGGACCAAAATATCGTCGCGTGTGCTCTGGAAAGGCGTTGATCTTGGTGTCGTGGCGGACCGCCTCGGCATCGACGGCAAGGCGTCCGGGCGGGGCGATATCGATATCGACCTGACCGGCCAGGGCCGCACGATCGCCTCTATGCTGTCCTCCATCGATGGCACGTTCGGCGTTGAAATGAGCAAGGTGCGCTACGCCGCAACCGGCTCCGGACCGGACGAGCGCGTCGAAATCGACAGCCTTTCCCTGAAAACGGATGCCATGTCGAACCCGATCGCCGGGAAAATCGCCGGGCGTTACGGCAAGCAGGAAATCAACATTGCGGGGCAGTTCCCGTCCATCAAGGCACTGGTCGAGCAGGAGCAGGCGCTGCCGTTCGACTTCAATGGCACGGCGGCCGGTGAAAAGGTTGCGATCAAGGGTCAGCTGACCCTGGTGCAGGCCAACGATACATTCACCAGCTTCAAGCTCTCCAACCTGAATGCCCGTGTCGGCAAGTCCGACCTGACCGGCTCCATCAAGCTCAGCATGGAAGGCGACCGTCCGAAAGGCTCCATCGATCTGGCCAGTACCTTCCTCGATCTCGAGCCCTACCTTGACGACGGTGATGCGCCGGTGCCCGCCGATCCGGCCAAGAAGATCAAGGCCGACGCGCCGTCCGAGGAAGCGCTGGACAAGCCTTTCCCGACGGAAGTGCTGGACCGGGTGGACGGCACCATCAAGCTCACGGCGGGTGAATTGCGCCTGCCGGGGCTGGTCATCACCAATCTGGATCTGAACGCGGCGCTTCAGGACAAGGTGCTCTCCGTCTATCCGTCCGAAGGTGTTTTCAACGAAGGTCTCGTCAAGCTGGAAGCAAAGGTCGACGGCAGCAAGGCGCCATTGACGGATTTCACCATCGACAGTACCTGGACCGGCGCGCATTTCGGCAATCTGCTGCGGGAATATTTCGAAACCGATGTATTCCGTGGTTACGGCAATACCTCGGCCAAGCTGACCGCGCAGGGACGCACCCCGCGTGAGGCGATGGACACGATGAATGGCCATGTCGCGCTGTATCTGAAAGACGGCACGGTCTCGAATACCTACTGGGAGCTGATCGCGGCCGATCTGGTGACCAGCCTGTTGCCGTCCATCGGCAAGAAGGCAGAGAAGGAATCGAAGCTGAATTGCATGGCCACCCGGTTCGATATTACCGAGGGCATGGCTAAATCCACGGTCTTCCTGGTCGACAGTGCGCGGGTCACAGTGGGTGGCGCGGGCAATGTGAACCTGCGGGATGAGACGGTCGATTTCCTGATGCATCCGAAACCGAAGGATTTCGCTTTCCTCAGTCTGGCGACCCCGATCCGGGTTTCCGGCCCGCTGGCCGATCCGTCTTTCCGGCCCGACGCGGTGGGCGCGGCGAAAAGCGCGGTTCTTGGTGCCGGTGCCGTGGCCTTGACTGCGGTCAATCCGCTGACCCTCGTCTTGCCCCTGATGTCCTCCGGCGAGACGGAAGATCCTTGCCCGGCGGCGCTTGCGCTGGCAGAAGGCAAGAGCCCGGAGGAGGCGGCTGCAATCGGCAAGGCGGCGAACAAGAACTCCAGTGCGGTCGGCGGTGCGGTCGATACCGGCAAGGATGTTCTGAAGCTGCCCGGAAAAGCGGTCGACGGCCTGTTCGGGGGGATCAAGAAAATCTTGGAGTGAGTGCTTGAAACGGTTCTACAAGGTGGCCTCGGTCGGGGAGGCGGAAGGCGGCTATCAGGTTTTGCTTGATGACCGTCCGGTCCGCACGCCGGCGAAAGCACCATTGCTGCTGCCGGGCGAACAGCTGGCGGCGGAGATCGCAGCCGAATGGAATGCGCAGGAAGAGAAAATCATCCCCGCTTCCATGCCTTTCATGTCCCTGGCGGCGACCGGTTTCGACCGGGTGACGCCGCAGCGCGACGCGGTGATTGATCAGATCGTCGCCTATGGCGGCTCCGATCTGGTCTGCTACCGGGCGGAAGATCCGGACGATCTGGTGATCCGGCAGGTAAAATCCTGGCAGCCGTTGCTGGACTGGTGCCGGGAGCGATTCGGCGCCGAATTGGCCGTCACCGCCGGGATCATGCCCCAGCCCCAGAGCGAGCATGCTCTTGCCGCTCTTCGCCGGGGCATCGCCGATCACAATGATCTCGTGCTCTCCGGCCTCTATCAGCTGACCACAGGTTTCGGCTCTCTGGTTATCGCGCTTGCTGTTCTGGAAGGCCGCATAGAGGCCGAAAAGGGCATCGAATATGCGCTGCTGGACGAGCTGTTCCAGGCGGAGCGCTGGGGCGAGGACTGGGAGGCGATCGAGCGCCGCAAGGCAATGGCGGCGGACATGACGAATGCCGCCCGTTTCATATCCTTCTGCCGGGTTTGACGCACCGCGCGGGCTGCGCCTATCGTGGCGCGGTCCAGGGAGATTAGACGTATGCAGGAAATCATTCAGCGGCTCGGTGAAATGCGCGATGCAGCGCGTGCGGGCGGTGGCGAGAAGCGGGTCGCGGCGCAGCATGGCAAAGGCAAGCTGACAGCGCGGGAACGGATCGAGGTCTTGCTCGACGAGGGCTCGTTCGAGGAATGGGACATGTTCGTCGAGCATCGCTGCACCGATTTCGGCATGGCCGAGAACAAGGTGCCGGGCGACGGCGTGGTGACCGGATACGGTACCGTGAACGGCCGCATGATCTTCGTCTTCAGCCAGGATTTCACCGTGTTCGGCGGCTCCCTCTCGGAAGCCCATGCGGAGAAGATCTGCAAGCTGATGGATCAGGCCATGAAGGTGGGCGCGCCTGTCATTGGCCTGAATGACAGCGGTGGCGCCCGCATCCAGGAAGGCGTTGCTTCTCTCGGCGGCTATGCCGAAGTGTTCCAGCGCAACGTGCTGGCCTCGGGCGTGGTGCCGCAGATCTCGATGATCATGGGCCCGTGCGCCGGTGGGGCGGTTTATTCCCCGGCGATGACCGACTTCATCTTCATGGTGAAGGACAGCTCCTACATGTTCGTCACCGGCCCGGACGTGGTGAAGACCGTGACGCACGAGACCGTCACCCAGGAAGAGCTGGGCGGCGCGGTCACCCATTCCACCAAATCCGGTGTCGCCGACATGGCGTTCGAAAACGATGTCGAGGCGCTGCTGCAGCTTCGTCGTTTCATCGATTTCCTGCCGCTGAACAACCGGGAAAAGCCGCCGGTGCGGCCGACCGCCGATACCATGGACCGTCCGGAAATCTCCCTCGATACGTTGATCCCGGCCAACCCGAACAAGCCCTATGACATGAAGGAGCTGATCGAGAAGGTCGTCGACGAGGGCGATTTCTTCGAAATCCAGCCGAACTATGCCGGCAACATTCTGGTCGGCTTCGCCCGGATGATGGGCTCGACGGTGGGCATCGTCGCCAATCAGCCGATGGTGCTGGCCGGCTGCCTCGATATCGAAAGCTCTAAGAAGGCGGCCCGTTTCGTCCGCTTCTGCGACTGTTTCAACATTCCGATCGTCACCTTTGTCGACGTGCCGGGCTTCCTGCCGGGCACCTCGCAGGAATTCAACGGCATCATCAAGCATGGTGCCAAGCTGCTCTACGCCTATGCCGAAGCCACGGTGCCGAAGATCACGGTGATCACCCGCAAGGCCTATGGCGGCGCCTATGACGTGATGAGCTCGAAGCATCTGCGCGGCGATCTGAACTTCGCCTGGCCGACGGCGGAAATCGCCGTGATGGGGCCGAAAGGCGCGGTGGAGATCATCTTCCGGGGCGATCTCGGCGACGAGGAGAAGATCGCCGAGCGGACCGAGGAATACCGGCAGAAATTCGCCAATCCCTTCGTTGCCGGTGCGCGCGGCTATATCGACGATGTCATCCTGCCGCGCAATACACGGCGGCGGATCTGCCGGGGACTCTCGATGCTGAAGAACAAGCAGCTCGAAAACCCCTGGAAGAAACACGACAATATCCCTCTCTAACTTTCCACTCGGGCGGCAGTAGACAAGATGCGTGTGGTTTATACGGACGGGCATGCCGTGCATGCCCCGAAACGCTTCATAACGCGGGGCGCCATCGTGCAGAGCCCAGAGCGTCCGGAGCGGGCGGAGATCCTGTTCAAGGCGGCGACGGATGCGGGGCATGACCTGATCCCGTCCAGGACGCACGGGGCAGGCCCGGTAGCCCGGATACATGACGCGGGCTATCTCGACTTCCTCGAGAATGCCTGGGAGCGCTGGTGCGCCCTGCCGGACCATGCGGACGAGATCATCCCGAATGTGCATTCCGGCCGGAACATGGCGCAGCCGCCGCAGCATATCGTGGCCCAGTCCGGCCATTACCAGGCGGACACGGCCTGTCCGATCGGGGAGGGAACCTGGAAAGGCGCCCTGGCCTCGTCAGATGTCGCTGTAACCGCCGCGGACATGCTGGTGCAGGATATCGAGGGCGGGAACAGGGGCGCCTATCTCTACGCCCTCTGCCGCCCTCCGGGGCACCATGCCTATGCCGATCAGGCCGGCGGCTTCTGCTTCCTGAACAATTCCGCCATCGCGGCCCAGCGCCTGCGGGACAAGGGAACGGCAAAGGTCGCGATCCTCGATGTCGATGTGCATCACGGCAACGGCACGCAAGGTATCTTCTTTGAGCGCGGCGACGTGCAGACCGTCTCCCTGCATGGCGATCCGGCGACCTACTATCCGTTCTTCACCGGTTTCGGCCACGAGACGGGCGAAGGCGAGGGGGCCGGGTGCAACGTGAATTACCCGCTGCCCCAGGGTACCGGCGACGACGCCTATATGGAAATTCTCGCCGACGCGCTGGAAAGCGTGGCCGCCTTCAAGCCGGACGTGCTGGTCGTCGCCCTCGGCCTCGATGCTTCAGAGGCCGACCCGCTGGCTTTCTGCAAGATCACCACGGAAGGCTTCCGCCGTATGGGCGAAGTAATTTCAAAGGCAGGATATCCGAGCCTGCTGGTGCAGGAAGGTGGCTATATCTCGGACCAGCTCGGGGACAATCTGGCGGCGTTTCTGGGTGGGTTCGAGGGCATGCGCGATTAGGAAATCGGTGACGCCTTGATTTCCCGCAGCAGTTTCCGCCGGATCGCCTTGATGTAATCCTCGTAATCCTCGGCGGTGATGACGAAGGCGCCGGGGCCGGTGATGACGTAATCCTCGAAATAGCCGCCGAGATCCAGCACCTGGTTCTGGATCGCCAGCCCGTTGACGGTGACGCGGGCTGTGCTGGCGATCTGGCGGCCTTCCCGCATTGTCCGGCCGGAATTGTTGAAACCGTCTCCGGAAATATCGATCACCTGACGCTGACCGGCGAAACCGTTCACGGCGAACAGGGGGACACTGTAGGCGATGGCCGCCGAGATCGAGGTGGCGCCGGTATCGACCATGCGGGCGGAGGTGGCGATGTCCGCGGCAAAGGCTTCCGCGCTTTCCCGGTCGTTGATCAGGCGCCAGGGAATGTTGACCGCCTGCCGGTCGACGCTGGACCATTCGACAAGTGTTACCGCGATGGCCTGGAAGGCGCCGTTCCTGATGGCCTGCTGTACTTCGGGATCGTTGAAGGCCAGGGCGAGGCCGCGTAGTTGCAGATCGAATTCATCGCGGTCAACGCTGGCTGAGGAATCGATGGCGAGCACCAGTTCGACATCGACCGGATACTCACTCTGGGCAACGGAAGACGGCGCGGCGCAGACAAGAAACAGGCCCAGAACCGTTTTCAGAAATCTCAAACCATCACCCTGATCGCCGCGTTTGAAGGGGCGCTTTAGCGCCGCCCGATGAGCCGGGCCTCTTTCCATGATGGGGCCCATGATGGGTCAATGCCGGACCCGTCCGCAACGGGGACATCGCGCAATTCGCGGAAAAGTTTACGGAAGATGGCGTTGCGATAGTCCTCGTAGTCCTTCGCCACTTCGGTAAAGGCCCTATCGCCGCCGATCACCCGGTCCTCGAAATAGATGTCCAGATTGGGGAACTCGTTGCGGATCGCCAGCCCGTTGATGGTGATGCCCCGAGCCAGCACCTGGGCGCGGGCGATATGGATGTCGAGGCCCTGGTTGTTCTCGCCATCCGCCGACATGTCGATCACCCGGCGGAAACCCTCCATGCCGTTGCCGTTAAAGCTGTTGGCGGCGAACAGCAGGGCGTTGGCGATCGAGGTCGCGCCGGTGCCGATGGTGCGCGGCATTGCGTCGATCTCGTTCGCCAGATTGTGTGCGTCGGCGGGGCCGGTCAGCAGGCGCCAGTGCACGGCGACATTCTGGAAACGCTCGCTGGACCATTGGATGATGGAAACCCCGATGGCGCCCTCGACGCCGTTCTGGATGGCCTCCTGGATCATCGGGTCGCGGAAGGCGTTGGCCATACCGGCGACCTGCAGGGCGAATTCCTCGTCATCCACACTGGAGGAGCAGTCGATGGCGAGGACCAGCTCGATATCAACGGGAATGTCGGCCGCACCGATACGGGGCAGAGAACAGATCAACGCGAGGACAAGACATATGAGACGCAACATGGTTCACCAAAGCCTTCCTGCCGGATAACCACCTTTGCAGGACTTTGTGAAAAAACCGTGTCTATACCGGTCTAATGTGACGGAATGACGTTATCGTCCGTGAAATCGTAGCCTTCTTCATCCCTGAATTCGTCGAAATAGGGGTCGGAAAAGGCATCTCCGTCGAGCGGGTACACGACTTCGGGCCGGTAGATCGGTCCGTCCCGGTGCAGAAAACTGCGATACAGCGTGAAGGAGCCGACCGGAAACGGCTCGGTGCTGAACGGGCTGGCCTCGCAGATGAAATCATTCACCGGACCGAGCGGCGCGTCCCTGAAGCGGGCCAGTGTGACATGCGGTTTGAATCTGCGGGTCTCGCGCGCGACGCCGACCGCGTCGAGGGCTGTGTCGACCTTGCGTTGCAGATGGAACAGCTCATCGCTGGCCATAACCCGGGCCCAGAGTGCGCGGACCCGGCCCTTGGTCTCGAAGCAGCCGAAACCGTCTAGCTCAAGATCGAATCCCGGCTCCCGGACACGGTCCAGTTGCGCGGCGATGTCGTCCATCGTCCGGTTATCGGCGTCGCCGATAAATCTCAATGTCAGGTGAAAGTTCTCTTCCGCGACCCAACGGGCGCCGGGAAAACCGCGGCGCAGCCGGGAGAGTGCGGCGCGGACATGGTCGGGTAGCGCGAGCGCGACGAACAACCTGTTCATACATAACTGGCTATCACGCTCGCGCAGCCTGTCAAGGACAGGGATTTGAGTACAGCTGGTTAATCTTTTCGATCTCTTCCAGAAGGGCTTCCGGAAGCACCATTTCGGCAGTGTCTATATTGCTTTCGAGCTGTTTCATCGTCGTCGCGCCAATGATGTTCGAGGTGGTGAACTGGCGGGTGTTGACGAAGGTGTTGGCGAGGTCCGCAGGCGCGAATCCGTACTCCTTGGCGAGCTTGGCATAGGCGATCGTGGCTTCCTCGGCGTTCGGCTTCAGGTAGCGCGAGAAATTGCCCGGGAAGAGCGTCATGCGGGCGCCTTCCGGCTGGGCGCCATCAAGATACTTGCCGCTGAGCACGCCGCCGGCGATGGGCGAGTAGGCCAGCAGCCCGCAATCCTCGCGGATAGCTACTTCGGCCAGACCGACCTCGAAGCTGCGGTTCAGCAGGTTGTAGGGATTCTGCACGGAGGCCGGACGCGGCAGGCCCATGGCATCGGACAGCGCGATGCATTTCATCGTGCCCCAAGGCGTCTCGTTCGAGAGGCCGATATGCCGGATCTTGCCTTCCTTGATCAGGTCGGCCAGCACGCCGAGGGTTTCTTCCAGCGGCGTCCAGTCCTGTTCTTCGGCATGCACGTAATTGAGCTTGCCGAAGGTGTTCGTGGAGCGCTCCGGCCAGTGCAGCTGATAGAGGTCGATATAGTCCGTCTGCAGCCGCTTCAGGCTGGCATCGACAGCGGCCGTGATGTGTTCGCGGTTGAACTGCGGATTGCCGTCACGGACATGGGCGAAGCGCTCTCCCGGGCCGACCACCTTGGTCGCCAGGATCACCTTGTCCCGCTTGCCGCTGGCCTTGATCCAGGTGCCGATGACTTCCTCGGTCCGGCCATATGTCTCGGCCCGGGGCGGCACGGAATACATTTCCGCCGTGTCGAAGAAATTGACGCCGCGCTCCAGCGCATAATCCATCTGCTCGTGGCCTTCTGCTTCGCTGTTCTGCTCACCATAGGTCATGGTTCCGAGGCAGATGACACTGACGCGCAGGTCCGTTCGTCCGAGCGGGCGGTATTCCATGGGCAACTCTCTTCCGTTGATTGGCAGATGGGCGATTGGCAGATAGGCGATTGGTAGATAGGCGATAGGTTATGGGCCATGAGGCCTGAAGGCGCGGAGTTTAAGCGCGGCACGCGTCTGGGATCAACGGGGCTTTACCCGCTCTTTGCGATGAGTTCCCGCACCTTCGGCAGAATGCGCTCGACGATGATGGCAACGCCCTCTTTGGTTGGATGAATGCCGTCCTGCTGATTGAGGGCCGGGTCTCCGACGACGCCGTCGAGGAAAAACGGATAGAACAGGACGCCGTGTTTTTCGGCGAGGTCGCGATACACGGCTTCGAACTCGGCGCCATATTCCTGGCCGAGATTGGGCGGGGCCAGCATGCCGGCGAGCAGGACCGGGATGTCTTTTTCACCGAGCGTGGTCAGGATGGCGTCGAGATTGCGCTTCGTTTCCGCCGGCTCCAGCCCGCGCAGCCCGTCATTGGCGCCAAGCTCGACAATCACCGCATGCGGGTCGGAGGCAAGCGCCCATTCCAGCCGGGCCCGGCCGCCGGCGCTGGTATCTCCGGAGACACCGGCATTGGTCACAGTGGCGTCGATCCCGGCCGCCTGAAGCGCTTCCTGCAACTGGTCGGGAAAGCCGTCTCCCGGCGGCAGCCCATAGCCCGCCATCAGGCTGTCGCCGAGGCCGAGGAGGCGGGTCTCGGCTTCCGCAGCGGGGCTGAAGGCGAGAAAAATCAACAATAACACCGGGAAAACAACCGCGGTACAGCGGCGGAAAGCGCGGCTGACAGCGTTGCAATGCACAATGGTAACCCTATATGGCGAAGGTGCGCATAATTCAGGGGAGCCTGGCATCGCCGGGCTCCACCGCTGTTTAATCTGGGAAGACTCACTCATGGCATTGATCCGGTTGTCCGACTTGCACCTTAACCTGAGGAGCGGGGCGGGCGAGGTCAATATCCTCCGCGGGATTGATCTTGAGGTGAATGCGGGCGAGACCGTCAGCATCGTCGGGCCGTCCGGCGCCGGCAAGTCGACCCTGATGATGGTGATAGGCGGGCTGGAACAGGCCAGCTCCGGCGGCGTCTCCGTCGCCGATCACAATCTCTCCGCCATGAGCGAGGATGCGCTTGCCGTGTTCCGCCGGGACACGGTGGGGATCGTCTTTCAGGCCTTCCGTCTGGTGCCGACCATGACGGCGCTGGAGAATGTGGCGATACCGCTTGAACTCGCAGGCTCCCGCGATGCCTTCGCCCTCGCCGAGGAGAGCCTCGGGCGGGTAGGACTGGCGCACCGGATAACGCACTACCCGGATCAGCTTTCCGGTGGAGAGCAGCAGCGCGTGGCCATTGCCCGCGCTTTCGTCACCCGGCCGAAACTGTTGCTGGCGGACGAGCCGACGGGGAATCTCGACGGTGCTACCGGCGACAATATCATGGAACTGCTTTTTGAGTTGAGTCAGACGCACGGCACTACCCTGGTGCTGATCACCCATGACATGGCGCTGGCCGAGCATTGCAGCCGGGTGATCTCCATGGCCGATGGCAAGATCGTGAAGGATGTCAGACGCACGGTGCCCGGTGAGTCCGGTCAGCCTGATGACAGCGCGGCAGCCGAGCGGCAGCGCGCCTGATGCAAAATTTCTTTATTGCCCTGACGATCGCCCGCCGGGAGCTGCGCGGCGCGGTCTCCTCCTTCCGCGTGTTTCTGGCCTGCCTCGCCCTCGGCGTGGCGGCGATGGCCGGTGTCGGTTCCGTCTCCTCCGCCATGATGGCGGGGGTCGAGCGGGATGCACGGGAGATCCTCGGCGGCGATATCGATATACGCTTCACCCATCGCGAAGCGGCATCCGAACAGATCGACTGGTTCCGCCAGTCGGGCACGGTTGCCGAGACCGTCGAAATGCGGGCCATGGCGCGCAAGACGGATGCGGACCGGCGCACCCTGGTCGAGTTGAAAGCGGTGAGTGACGCCTATCCGTTGTTCGGCACCCTCGACCTGCAAAAAGGCGGCGCCATCCAGACGGAACTGGCGCAGCGGGACGGACGATACGGTGCGGTGGTGGATGCGGCTCTCGCGACCCGGCTTGAGCTTGTACCGGGGGACACGCTGAAGATCGGCGAAGCCACTTTCGAGGTTCGCGACGTGATCGCGAAGGAGCCGGACCGCTCCGTCAGTTTTGCCTCTTTCGGCCCGCGCGTCATGATCCCGGCGGCGTCCCTGCCGGAGACCGGTCTGGTCCAGCGCGGCAGCCTGATCCGCTTCCATTACCTGATTGGCCTGAAGCCGGGCCTCAACGGGGCTGACTGGATCGAGCAGACGAACAAGAATTTCCCCGATGCGGGCTGGCGGATACGCGGGGTGGATCGTGCCGCGCCCGGTTTCGACCGGTTCATCAACCGGGTGACGCAGTTCCTCACGCTGGTCGGACTGACGGCGCTTCTGGTCGGTGGTGTCGGTATCGCCAACGCGGTGCGGGCTTTCCTCGATCGGCGCATGGCAACCATCGCCACCCTGAAATGCCTCGGCGCCACGACCGGGACCGTTTTCACCGCCTATTTCGTGCAGATTCTGGCTGTTGCCACCGTCGGGATTGGCGCCGGGCTTGCCATCGGCGCTCTGGCGCCGCTGATCGCGGGCAAACTGATCTCCGGCATGCTGCCCTTCGAGGTGCCGGGCGGGCTCTATTGGAAACCGCTGCTGACCGCCGGGGCGTTCGGCTATCTCACCACCATTGCATTCTCGCTCTGGCCGCTAGGGCGGGCAGGGGCGGTACGCGCAGCGCAGCTTTTCCGCGCCCTGATCGTGCCGCCGTCCGGACGGCCTGCCGGTAAGTACATTGTCGCCAGCGCGATCAGCGCTCTGATCCTGGCCGGTCTGGCGGTCGTCGCGACGGACGATCCGAAACTGGCGGGTGGTTTCATCGCCGGGGCGGTGGGCGTGCTGCTGCTGTTCGGCGGCGGGGCGCAGCTTATCGTCCGGGGCGCCCGTATGCTGCCGGCACCGAAGCGTCCGGATCTGCGGCTGGCCATCGCCAACCTGCATCGGCCCGGCGCGCCGACCGCCAGCGTAATCCTTTCCCTCGGGCTTGGCCTCACCGTGCTGGTGGCGATTGCCCTGATCGAGGCCAATCTTTCGCGGCAGTTGAAAGAACAAATCCCGGAAATCGCGCCGTCCTATTTCTTCATCGACATCCAGCCGCATCAGGTCGACGGCTTCATCGAGACGGTGGAGAGCGTACCCGGCATCACCAAGATGGAGCGCACGCCGCTGGTGCGCGGACGGATCGTGAAGATCGCCGGGGTCCCGGTGGCGGAGCGCACGGTCGATCCGGACGTGCAATGGACCATCAATGGCGATCGCGGCCTGACCTATGCCGCCACGCCGCCGCCCGGCACGGATCTGGTCGAGGGCGAGTGGTGGCCGGAGGATTACAGCGGCCCGCCACTGCTGTCTTTCGATGCGGAAATCGCGCGCGGCTACGGCATCGGCGTCGGCGATACCATCACCCTGAACGTGCTCGGCCGGGAGATCACCGCGACGGTGCATAACCTGCGGAATATCGAATGGCAGTCGCTGGGGATGAATTTCGTCTTCGTCTTCGCTCCCGGCACGCTGGAGGCGGCGCCGCACAGCATTATCTCCACGGTCTATGCGGACACGCCGGAAGCGGAAGAGGCGGTGCAGCGGGCGGTCACGGACCGGTTCGCCAATGTCTCCGCCATCCGGGTGAAGGACGCGCTCGACAATGCGGGCCGGATCATGGACGCGGTCGGCATCGCCATCCGGATCACCGCGTCGGTGACGCTGCTCGCGGGCGTGCTGGTGCTGGCGGGGGCGGTGATCTCGGGCCATCAGCGCCGGATCTATGATGCGGTGGTGCTGAAGGTGCTGGGGGCGACCCGGCGCAAGGTGCTGACAGCCTATGTCATGGAATATGGCCTGCTCGGCCTCGTCACCTCGCTGGTGGCGGCCCTGATCGGCACCATCATCGGCTATGTCGTCATTACCCAGTTGATGCGCGGCGACTTTGCCTTCGACACGCCCGCAGTGGTGCTGACGGCGGCCTTTTCGACGCTGATCACCATCACGCTCGGCCTGATCGGCACCTGGAGCGCTTTGTCCCAGAAAGCGGCGCCGCTGCTCCGCAACGAGTAACGTCGCGTAGCAGGGCACCGCGCTCCGGATCAAGCCCCGGCCCCGGCGTCTTCCCCGAGCAAAAGCGCCGTTACCTCGTCGGCGAAGCGGCGTTTCCGGCCGTCGATCAGCACAATGTCCGGATCGCCCGGATCCCGTTCGGCGGCGGGCATGCCGTGGGCCAGCAGCGCTTCGGCGCATCCGGCCCAGTCACCATTCTCCACCGGGCGATTGACAGAAGCCCAGCTCAGCGTGCCGCAGACATTGTCGCCATAGGCATGATCTGCCTTCCATGAAGCGCCACTGGCGAGCAGATGCCGGGCCAGCGCCGCATCGCCCCGGAAGACCGCCTGGTTGAGGGCGCTCGCGTCGAAATCGCCGCCCCGGACCTCCAGCGGCCAGCCGAGATCGGCCATCAGCCTTACCGCCTCACCGCATCCCGCTGCCGCAAGTTCCGGAAAGATCCGCAGCCGGTCATCGTCGAGCGCGGCCGGAAAGCCCGGGTTCGCGGCCTGCAAACGCCTGGCTTCCTCTTCGTCGCCACGGGCGCAGGCGGCGAGGAATTGTTCTTCCGGCGCGAGAGGGGTGTCGGCTCCGGCCTCCCGCAGAAGCGCGGCGACTTCCGGCAAGCCGTAGCGCAGGGCCTGAATCTCGGCGCCAAGTCCGTCCTTGTTACGGGCGCGGGGATCGATCCCGGCCTCCAGCAGGGCGGCAACATGCGCGAGGGAACGCCGCCGCCGGATCGCCCAGAAAAGCAGCCTGCTGCTGCTCAGCTCCGGTGTGTCCGCTGCATGGGACAGCAGCAGCCGGAAAGTGTCGAGATCGTCGAAATCGAGCGCGCGGAACAGCACGTTCGTGCCGGTGACTGTTGCTCCCGCGTCGAGCAGCAGCTTCGTGCAGCGCGCGGTATCGAGTGAATGATAGAGCGACTCGCCGTCATTCGGGTCCGCGCCCGCCGCGAGCAGCATCCGCGTCAGTTCCGGGTCGTGATTGACCCCGGCGGCCCCGTGCAGCGGCGAGGCCTGCCATGTCTCGGGCGGGGTGTCTGCGCGGCCGCTCCATTCCTTGTTTTGCCGCCCGTTCGGGTTCGCTCCGGCAGCGAGCAGGAGTGCCGCCACCCGGTGCAGTCCGTCTCGGTACTCTGGCAGGGTGAGCAGGCTCGAATGGGTGGTCGCGATCAGCGGCGTCAGGGAGAGCGGGCCGCCGGGACGTTCCACCCAGGATGGATCCTCGGCGAGGTTCCGGCGGACAATCTCGTGTTCTCCCGTGGCGCAGGCGAGCCAGGGATCATGCCGGGCAATCCCCGGGTGTTCGGCCAGAAGCCGGGCCGCCGCGTTCGGCCGCGCCCGGTTCATGCCGCCCGCGATCTCCCCCGCATAGACAAGGCGGCTAAATCCGGCGGCCAGCGTCTTTGCATCGCTGTCCCGCAGCCGCATGACCTCGACGAGGGAGCGGAGATCGGCCCAGGAGGAGAGGCCGTATTCGCGGGCAATACAGGATTGCGCGTCATGCAGGCGCAGCTCCATTGCCCGCAATGCCTCGGGCGATTTTCCGCGCGCTAACGGGAGTGCGGTCTGGAGCCGCCGAACGGCCTCCGCACTGCCCTGCCGATAGGCTTTGAGCAGGTCTTTTGCCTGTTTTTTCAGATGATTGATGTCGGGTTGGTCTGGAAGCGGATTCATCGGAACCTCCGTGCGTCTCTCGCCGACGACCCGCAATCCGGCTGCACAAAGGTTGAAAGACGGTCAGTGCTTTCAGGCAAGTGGGCTATGCCCTTCCCGCGGGTCCGGAAGCGGCCTGCACCGCGCGGCAAAATTAGGTGGCCCGCCGGAATAAGTCAATTTCCTCCGGCTGCGGAAAATTCCATTGTGAGGTTCAGTGATCGCGCCCACCTCCTGTCGGAATGGTTGTGTTTTGGCATTAATGGTTTGGAAAACAATATGAGTGCGCAGAAAGTGGAACGAATTGCGGCCTTTTCAGAGGCTGGCTCCGGCGGAAACCCGGCAGGCGTCCTGATTGCGGACAGCTTGCCGCCGGCGGAAGAGATGCAGCGGATCGCGGCCGAGGTCGGTTTCTCGGAAACGGCTTTTGCGGCGCCGGAAGGGGAGAGCTGGCGGGTGCGCTACTTCGCGCCGGAATCCGAGGTGCCCTTCTGCGGTCATGCGACCATTGCGCTTGGTGCGGCACTGGCGCGGCGGAACGGGGACGGCGTGTTCAAATTGAGCCTCAATGAGGCGGAGATCACCGTCGAAGGGGGGCAACGGGACGGAACGCTCACGGCTGCATTGCAGTCACCGCCGACCCGCAGCGGCAAAGCCTCCCCCGATCTCGTGTCCGGGGTGATGGATCTGTTCGGATATACGGTGGAGGACTTGCACGCGGACATCCCGCCCGCGCTGATCCATGGCGGTGCGGATCATTTCGTGCTGGCGCTGAATTCCCGTCAGGCATTGGCGGACATGAATTATGATCTGGAGGCCGGGCGGGAGCTGATGAACCGGCATGGCCTGGTGACGGTTCTGCTGGTCTATCCGGAAGGCCCGCAATTGTTTCACACGCGGAACCCGTTCGCGTCTGGCGGGGTCTATGAAGATCCGGCCACCGGCGCCGCGACAGCGGCTTTCGCCGGATATCTCCGGGATATCGACTGGGCCCATGCCGGGCGGATCGACATTGTCCAGGGCGAGGATATGGGCATGCTCTCGCGCCTTCACGCCGAATTTTCATCCGAGCCCGGGAGTTCCATCCGGGTATCCGGGCAGGCCCGCGTGATGACGGCCGAATAGAGGGCACCGGAAAACGGGCCGCCGGCGGGCGGCCCGCTCCCCTGTCCGCCGCAGCTTAAGCGACCGACAGTTTCACATCGATATTGTTCCGCGTGGCGTTCGAGTACGGGCAGACCTGATGGGCTTTCTCGATCAGGTCCTGCACCGCGTCCTTGTCCGCGCCGGGGATGGAGACCAAGAGGGAAACCTCAAGGCCGAACCCGCCTTCCGAACGCGGGCCGATGCCGACTTCGGAGGTGACCTCTGTGTCCGGCGTGATCTTCACCGAAGACTCTCCCTGGGAGGCGACGAACTTCATGGCGCCGAGGAAGCAGGCCGCATAGCCTGCCGCGAAAAGCTGTTCCGGATTGTTGCCCTTGCCGCCCGCGCCGCCGAGTTCCTTCGGGGTGGAGAGGGTGACGTCGAGTGCGCCGTCGGTTGTTTTGGCATGACCGTCGCGGCCGCCGGTTGCGGTGGTGCCGGTGGTGTAGAGAACATTGACTGACATGATATGGCTCCTTGCTTTAATTGAGCGATTAAATCGTGTGCGATATAAATAATCACCGCCACGGAGATGTCAAGGGCTTGCGATTTTATCGTGTGCGACTAAATTCTCCCGAGCATCATGGGCTGAACGGTATGGGAGACTATTTGTGTCGGACGTGTCTGACGGCCAGCCTCATCTGGACGAATTCCTCTGTTTCGCCCTCTACAAGGCACATCACGCCATGAACCGGTTCTACAAGCCGCTGCTTGGCGAACTCGGGCTGACCTACCCGCAATATCTGGTGCTGATGGCCCTGTGGGAGCAGGACAACCAGAATGTCGGCCAGCTCGGTGAGCTGCTGCATCTGGA
>TARA_R110002051_G_scaffold325766_1_pt1 | contig 39155 bp, 21 predicted proteins | sample TARA_R110002051 | Tara Oceans TARA_R110002051 (sample SAMEA4397023) | marine metagenome | biome: Polar Biome; feature: [MES] marine water layer (ENVO:01000295) within the mesopelagic zone...; material: water (ENVO:00002006), including particulate matter (ENVO:01000060) such... | reverse complement strand
TTACTTAAACAGACCAGAATCTGTTTATAATGGACAAATTGATTCACTACAGGGAAAAATGAAAAAAGATAGTACTTCTACTTTCGCAAAAAGAAGTAGTGGTATTATAATGCCAGAATATAGATTGCCTACCGAAACTGAATGGGAATATGCTGCACAGGCACAAGTTGGCCAAAGAGAGTATAACAACTATAGAGGTAGAAAAAAATACCCTTGGGAAGGAGATTATACTCGTAATGGACAACGCGTGGGTAGAGGTGATCAATTGGCAAATTTTAAGCAAGGTAAAGGTGATTATGGCGGAATTGCAGGATGGTCTGACGATGGAGCTGATATTACTGCTCAAGTAATGTCTTACAAGCCAAATGATTTAGGTCTTTACGATATGGCTGGTAACGTTGCCGAATGGGTAGCTGATGTTTACCGTCCAATAGTTGATGATGAAGTAAGTGATTTCAACTACTATAGAGGTAACATATACATGAAAAGCGCCATAGGCGAAGATGGTAAGGTAAACATTCTAAGAGATTCTATTGTTTATGATACGTTACCAAACGGAAAAGTAGTTGCTGTTAATTTACCTGGTGAAATTAAAATGGTTCCTGTAGATGAAGAAGAAACGTATTTAAGAACTAACTTCTCTTCTAGTGATAACAGAGGATATAGAGATGGCGACCCGGGCTCTTCAAGATTTTACGAAAGATTTAATAGCGGAGAAGAAGAAGACCCAAATAAAAAAATGTACAATTCTCCTAAACACTCTGTCGAAAGAGATTCATTAGGAAATCTTGTTAAAGGTTATGATGTTTCAAATAATAGAACAACTTTAATCAATGATGAAGTAAGAGTATACAAAGGTGGTTCTTGGAGAGATAGAGCATACTGGCTAGACCCAGCTCAAAGAAGATACTTGCCACAGTACATGGCTACTGATTATATTGGCTTTAGATGTGCAATGTCTAGAGTTGGTTCTAAATCAAAAACTAAGAACAAAACTGTTAGAGGAAAAAAAGCTAAATAATTTTTCTCTTTACGAACTAAAAAAAGCCCTTTTCTTAAAGAGCTTTTTTTTATCTTCGATTTTATGAAAATTCAAGATTTACACTCCGCTTTCTTAACACACCATTCCGTTAGCACGGACACCAGAAAAATTAAAGAAAATGACATTTTCTTTGCCCTAAAAGGTGATAACTTCAATGGTAATATTTATGCTCAAAAGGCTCTCGATAGCGGAGCTAGTATGGTAATTATTGATGAAGAAGATTATTTTATAGATGATAGAACAATTCTTGTAGAGGACGTTTTAACAACCTTACAACTATTGGCAAATTATCATAGAAACTATTCTAAAGTTCAGGTAATAAGTCTTACAGGTAGTAATGGCAAAACAACGACCAAAGAATTAATTAACGCTGTACTTTGCAAAACTTATAAAACTATAGCTACCAAAGGCAATTTAAACAACCATATTGGGGTACCATTAACCTTACTTACCATACAACCCGATACTGAAATTGCCATTGTAGAAATGGGTGCAAACCACTTAAAGGAAATTGAATTCTTATGTAAAATTGCAGAACCAGATTTTGGCTACATCACTAATTTTGGTAAAGCTCACTTAGAAGGATTTGGAGGTGTTGAAGGTGTTATCAAAGGAAAAAGTGAACTATACGAATATCTAATTAAAAATAATAAAGCAGTTTTTTTAAATGCTGACGACTCCATTCAGCTCAACAAACTAAAAAACTACACCAAAAAATATGGTTTTAGTAGTGTCAATTCAAAATACTATAATATTAAAATGACGGAAGCCCAACCTTTTGTCAACATGCAGGTAGAAAATACTCAAATAAAGACCAACCTTATAGGTTCTTATAATTTTCACAATTGTTGCGCAGCTGTTATCATTGCAAAATATTTCAATGTTGAATTAGCAGAAATTAAAACAGCATTAGAGAGTTACACCCCAGATAATAATAGGTCGCAAATTATAAATACAAAAGGGCTTTACATTATTTTAGATGCATACAACGCTAACCCTTCGAGCATGGAAGTAGCTATAGAAAATTTTAACTCTTTAAATAACACCAATAAAACAATGATACTTGGTGATATGTTTGAATTAGGAGAATCGGCAAAAGAAGAACATCAATATATTGTTGAATTAACTAAAAATATGAATTTTGACCAAGTACTTTTTGTTGGTGAAAATTTCTACAAAACTGAAACTAATGCTATTAAACTGAGAAGTTTTGATGAATTAAAGGCATTTATAAAAGATAATGCCATAAAATCTAACTCATCCATTCTAATAAAAGGGTCTAGAGGCATGGCGCTTGAAAGAGTCCTAGAATACTTATAGTCTAGTTAATTACTTCAACGACACTTCCACAAGTTAACATTTTGTCCCCAAAATATGGGTTCTTAATTGCCTTTTCTAAACTTAACCAATTGGCACCAGAGTTATTATCTGCCATTGGGCAATGCTGTATATAAACAGCATAATCTAGGCCATCAATTTTAGAAATTAAAAAGACAAAACTCTTCGACAAATTTTTAAAATACAATCTATTATCGTTTAATTTTTTACTTTCTTGAATATTTTCTACCGCTTCTAATGCTGCTAATATATTGGACTGAAATTCCTTATCAAGGCTTTTATAATCTATTAACGCTATTTCGGAACCAAGTTCCTTAGCCAGCTTTGCGGCATTATCAGTATTTGAAGAAACCAACTCATCTTTTAAAGCTAAATACTTACCTAAACTATTTTTTAGTTTCACGTTTAATTCTGATGAAATAACATTTGAATTATTTTTATGTGAATTTGGTTTTACATAATCTTGGTCCCTAGCATACATCATTGATTTTTTACCACTTATTTGGGCGGCCGCATCAATCGTAAAAGCTCCATTTGTTACTACCTCATCTCCAATCTTTAGTCCATCTAATACAACATAATTTTCACCTACCAACTCTCCTAATTGTACGTTTGCTATTTCAAAAACAGGTTTTGAAGAATATGGCTTAATATATACAATAGAACGTTCACCTGTCCACAAAACAGCACTTTTAGGCACAACAATTAATTTATTTTCCTTACTTTCTATATTAACGACTCCATTAACAAACATTCCGGGTTTCCAAAGTCCATTTTTATTTTCAATATCAACTCTTACAGAAACAATTCGCTGACCTCTATTAAGGATAGGTTCTATAAATGATATTTTAGCAGTTACTGGCTGTGCATTAAATGCTTCAGAGCTTATTACAATTTCTTGTCCATTTTTCAAAAAAGGTATTTGATTTTCGTAAGCTTGAAAAACTGCCCAAACGGAATTTAATTTAGCTACCTTAAAAAGTGGATCCCCTTGCTTAAAGTAATTTCCTTCTGTCGCAAATATCTCTACTACCGTCCCGGAAACATCAGCAACAAGTGGAAAATTTACAATAGGCTTACCAGTTTTCAACAAATCGTCTATTTGTTTATCCGTTAATTTCCAAAGCCCTAAAGTATTTCTTGCTGCTGCATATAATTTTTCATGGGTTTCTTTATAAGATGAAGATGTGAGTAATTTATCCTGAGCTAAATATAACTCTGGACTATAAATAGTTCCTATTTTTTGCCCTTTAGTCACATATTCTCCGATAAAATTCACATCTAACTTATCTATACGCCCATCAAATAATGTGGTTTGAGTAGCATTCGTTTTATTATTCGAGGTGATTTCTCCAGAAATTTTAATACTGTTACTTTTAGAGTCACTACTAATAATACTGGTTTGAATGTTTGCCAAGGCCAAAGCTCTTTCGCTCATTTCAAACTGGTTTTCTAACTCATCGACATTATCTGTAGTTGTTTGTACCAAATCCATTCCACAAATTGGGCAGGCTCCTTTACCAACCTGAACGACACTTGGGTGCATTGAACATGTGTATGAAGATTCTTGTGAATGTTGAATATGATTTATAGTGTTATGATTCTTTTTTGATGTTCCAAACAATAAATACCCCAAAAATAAACCCACTAGTAATACAACTAAGTAAATTCCGTATTTTATATAATTCTCAATGCTTTTCATTATAGCAATTTCGTTTTATTTAATTTTGACTCTTTCCAAGCACTAAAAAGCACTGGAACAATTAACAAAGTTACCAAAGCGACCAACATGCCCCCAAAACTTGGTATTGCCATTGGTATTAGAATATCTTTACCATGCCCTTTTGCCGTTAAAATTGGTAGTAATGCCAACAATGTAGTTGCTGTTGTCATTAAGCATGGTCTAATCCTTTTTTTACCAGCATCTAATACTGCTGCTCTTATGTCTTTAATAGAAGTAGGATTAATATCCTCAAAATTTTGTTTTAAATAAGTAGCCACTACCACTCCGTCGTCCGTTGCTATACCAAATAAGGCTATAAAACCTACCCAGACGGCAACACTCATATTAATTGTTTTTACATTAAAAATATCTCGTAAGTCATTCCCTAAAAAATTGAAATCAAGAAACCAACTTTGTCCGTATAACCATAGCATCATAAATCCGCCCGCAAATGCAACAGCTACACCAGAAAATATCATAAAAGAAATAGTCATAGACCTAAATTGTAGATAAAGAATAAAAAAAATGGCCATCATCACTAAAGGAATTATTAAGGACAAGGTTTTCTCTGCATGAACATTGTTTTCATAGGTACCGGCAAACTTATAGCTAGCACCTTTTGGCACTATTAAATTACCTTCTTTTATTTGAGTTTCAATTCTTTTCTTAACTAATTCTACCGCTGTAACTTCTGCGTATTCTTCTTTCTTATCAAAAAGCACATAACCTGTTAAGAAACCATCTTCACTTTTTATTACCTGAGGCCCTTTTTCAAATTCTACACTAGCTACTTCTGAAAGCGGTATGGTTCCTCCATTTTTTAAAGATACAAGTATACCTTCTAAATCATTTGGGTCTGCTCTCAAATCTCTAGGATACCTAATAATCACATCGTACCGCTCTCTTCCTTCTATAGTTTGTGTTAAAACTTTACCCCCCATGGCCGACTCCAAAACCTCTTGTAACTCATTAATAGTTAAACCATACCTTGCCGCTTTATCCCTATCAAATTTGACGTTTAAATAAGGCTTTGCAACTATACGGTCAGAAAAAACCGAAGCATTATCAACTACATCTATTTTTTTAAGTTCTTGCTCTAGGGCATAACCAAACAATTCTATTGTCTTTAAATCTGGCCCATAGACCTTTATTCCCATTGGGGAGCGCATACCAGTTTGGAGCATTACCAACCTAGTCTCAATAGGCTGCAATTGTGGAGCAGAGGTAACACCGGGTATATTAGTCACCGATACTATCTCTTTCCAAATATCATTTGCATTTTTTATATGAGGTCGCCAATTTCTAAAATACTCCCCATCAGAATCTGGCACTAAATCAAACTTAGACACTCCAGAACCTGCAGTGACCAAATCACCCTTTTTAGTATAAAATTGACCGTTCTCCGAAATTTTAAATTGAAGGGGCATTCCATCCTCTCCTACTATAAATTCTGGTTTATAAATAATTACATTTTCGAACATGGATATAGGAGCTGGATCCAATGCCGAATTTACACGACCCGCTTTACCGACTACAGTTTCTACTTCAGGTATGGCTGCTACGGCCATATCTAACTGTTGTAATATTTTCTTATTTTCCGAAATGCCTGTATGGGCTGTTGATGTAGGCATTAATAGAAAAGACCCTTCGTTTAATTTTGGCATAAATTCTTTACCAATATTAACATACATAAAAAGACCAACAACTAAGAAAACCAGTGGAGTACTTAAAAACTTAATTTTATTTGCCAACGCCCATAAAAGAATAGGTTCGTAGTATTTATAAAACACATAGAGTATTCCTAAGATTGCGCCTGTGGAAAATAGCACGAAAACAAAATCAGACAAAAAATTATTTTCATACCCTAATGGTCTCCAATAATAGGTAAGAACAAATAATATTGAAGAAACAATCCAAATAAATTTCGCGCTTTTAAAATACTTTTTATTCAGCAGGTTATACCTTTCTAATAGATCTATAATCATTACACCTATTAAAATTAAACCAATCCAAAAACCCCAAAAAAGGAGTAAGACACCGGCGACACCTAAAAGGTAAGTGCCAAGTCCTTTAATTTTAAATTTAGAATCTGATAAACTGTACCATTTTGCAATTAATGGTGGTATAATGAATAACGATAACAACATTGCCGCAAGTAGTGCAGCTGTCTTAGTAAACGCAAGTGGTGTAAAAAGTCTGCCTTCCTCACCTGTTAGGACAAAGACGGGTATAAAACTTAATATTGTAGTTAAACCCGCTGTTAATATTGCACCTGAAACCTCACTGACACCTTCAATTACTAATGCATCAATTGAACCATCATCTTTGCTTTGTTCTAATTTACGCACAATATTCTCAGACAATATGATCCCTAAGTCCACCATTGTACCTATTGCAATTGCTATTCCCGAAAGCGCCACTATGTTAGCATCTACCTCAAATAATTTCATAGCAATAAATACCATTAAAACGGCAACGGGTAACAATCCAGATATTATTATAGACATTCTAAGATTACGCAGCATAACTAGAACCACTAAAATTGCTATTAGTATTTCTAAATATAAAGCCGAACTTAAGGTACCTAGTGTGCTACTTATTAATTCAGTTCTATCATAAAAAGGCACAATCGATAATTGTGATTTTGACCCATCTTTCAATTGTTTCGAAGGAAGACCTTTCGCTATTTCATCTATTCTTTTTTTAACAGACTCAATAACCTTTTGAGGATTTGAACCATATCTACTAACAACAACGCCACCTACAACCTCTGCTCCTTCTTTATCCAAAATACCTCTACGCTCTTTTGGCCCTAAGGAAACTACTGCAATATCTTTTACTCTTAAAGGCACAAAATCATTTGAAACAACTACTGTATTTTCTATATCCTCAATTTCTTTTATAAGACCTAACCCCCTTATAAGATATTCAGCATTATTAATTTCAATTGTTTTCGACCCAACATTCTTATTGGTTTCATTTACAGCACGTACAACTTCTTTAAGTGAAATGTGATATTGTTGCATTAGTTGAGGGTTCACCTCTATCTGATATTCTTGGATATGACCTCCAATAGTTGCAACTTCTGCGACATCTTCGGCAGATGCTAAAGCGTTTTTGACATAAAAATCTTGAACCTTTCTAATTTCATGTAAGTCCCAGCCGCCTGTCACCTTTCCATTCTCATCCCTTCCTTCTATAGTGTACCAAAAGAGTTGACCAAGTGCCGTAGCATCTGGCCCTAATTTTGGGTTAACATTTTCTGGCAACAAACCTGATGGCAAACTACTTAACTTCTCTAAAATTCGGCTTCTACCCCAATAAAAATCAACATCTTCCTCGAAAATGAGATATATTGTAGAAAAACCAAACATAGATGAACTTCTTACTGATTTAATCCCTGGTAAACCCAGTAAATTAGAAGTTAGTGGATAAGTAATTTGGTCTTCTATATCTTGCGGAGATTGCCCTTGCCATTCGGTAAAAACAATTTGCTGGTTATCTCCCAAATTTGGAATTGCGTCAACGGCAACCGGATTAGAGCCTAAAATTATATTATTAAATTCAAAAGGAGTACTAATTAAACCCCACATCAAGAAAACCAATAACGACACAAAAGCTATTAGTTTATTTTGAACTAAGTATCTAATTATCTTGTTTAGCATAATCTCATAAACTTACTTGTTTGTAAAATATCATAAGTCTTTGATATGAAACGATTGAAACAAGTATAGATTGTAGAATGAAGGTAACTAATTATTAAAAAAAGTACTTTTGATTTTAACTTTCAAGGGTTTTAATAAAGTCTTACTTAATATTGTGGGATATACTGGATTCGAACCGGTGACCTCTGCCCTGTCAAGGCAGCGCTCTAAACCAACTGAGCTAATACCCCTTAAAAGAAAAATACACCAACAAAGATACTATATTAAGGATTTTAAAATGGGCGTATTAATAAATTTAAAAAAACAAATCTTCATATATAAACCCTAACAAAATACCCCTAAACTACTTATTATAAATAACCTCAGCATACCTAATAAAGTATAAGAATTATTGAAAGGAATAAGAAAATGATATTTGTTGTTGCGCTTAAAAATAATCTAACAATGCGATAATGCCATTGTAGGAAATAACACAGGAAAAGAAAAGAGCAGCTGTTAAACCAATATTAAGCCCCAAACCAGCATTATAATTCTGCATTAAGGCTTTATTATTTACTAAAAGCATAATACCAAGTATTACTAGTGGAAGAACAAACACATTTAGCACCTGCGATACAATTTGCATTTCTATAGGATTAGCTCCAAATATTGGAACAATTAAAGCAAATAAACATGCTATTGCCGTAATAATTCTAAATTGCTTTGAACTGGTATCTAATTCTCCAGACTGGTAATCAGCTAATAAGATAGGCGCAATAAGTAAACATGGGAATATTGAAGATAGCCCAGCACTTAACGTGCCAAAAAAGAAAAGTGTTAATGCAAACTTTCCAGCTACAGGCTCTAGGGTATTTACCATATCCAATACTTTGGTTACAGGTTGTCCTTGGTGAAACAATGCACCACTGGCCACAGCCATAACCGAAGCACTAATTAAAAACACCAAACACGCAGCTATTATTGCATCTTTCTTTTGCTGCCCCAGATTCTTTTTTGTCCAACCTTTTCCTTTTACAAAAAGTGGCCTAGATAAAAAAGTAGCAGCTGCCATGGTAGTTCCTACAAATGCCGCCACCATCATTTGGCCTCCTTCTACTTTTGGTATTGAAGGCACTAAGCCCTGCACTACCTCTATAGGTAAAGGATAAACCATAAAGAGTGAAATAATAAATGAAAGCCCCATAATGGTTACAAAAATGACTAGTATCTTTTCGAAAAAAGCATATTTACCTACCATTAATAATCCATAAAAAACAACAATTACAATTATTGCAATTGTAAGAACAGACTCATATTGATGTCCTGCAATGCTTGGAAAATAAATTAAAAATATTTCATAAATTATATTGGCAGAAATACCTAAAATACCCATAAGTGAATTCCACTGACCAAAAGAAATCCCAAGAATTATAAGAATGGCAATTAGCTTTCCCCATTTTAGGTGTTTTTTAAAAGCATAAAGTGCTGTTTCTCCAGTAACCAAAGCAAAATTACCATATGCAAACATGAGCACACCAGAAAAAACACAACTTAATAATAAAACCCATAAAAGCTGCATACCATAGGTGCTACCCGCAACAATCATTGAAGTTACACTACCTGTACCTATTGTATAACCAATGGCAAAAATGCCTGGCCCAAATGCTAATACTAGCGCTAATATTTTCTTCCAAATTGATTTTTTTACAAGCTTGGCCATGTTTTTCTTTAATTAAAACTATTAATATAAAACTTCATTTCTGAGCATTAAAATCGAATATATAATTACGCTTTTTTTTGATTAGTTTAATGCTCATGTTTAGAAAGAAAATAAACAGAAAAATATATTTAAACCTTTATATATTATAACAATACTGATATAAATTTTTAAAATGTACTTTCATTTTCTCTTTTGCCAACTGAGGATTTTGTTCTTTAATAGCATCAAAGACATCCTGATGCTCTTTTACTCCTCGAAGAGCCATACCTTTATCACAAACATGATACTTTTCAAAATTCGTAAGGATTTCTGGCGTTATAACGAGCATAAAAGTATTCATAGTACTATTACCACTAGCCTTTGCAATGGCCAAATGGAATAACAAATCTTCCTGTACTGCATCTTCTCCGTTTTTAACCTTTTCACTATATGCTTCTAAAGCCTTTTTCATTTGTCCCAAATCCGCTTTTGTTCTTCTTCGAGCAGCAAGCTGTACAGTTTTTAGTTCTAGTAATATTCTTGTCTCTACTAATGATTTAAATTCCGGCTCTTCTAATCTAAGTATGTCTTCAACCATACCATTCATGGCAATTTGACCTATATCAGCTACAAAAGTACCACTCTGAGGTTTAGAAATTAAAATACCATAAAACACTAATTTCTGAATAGCATCTCGAACATTACCTCTGGTAACACCCATTTTCTCAGAAAGCATTCGCTCTGATGGAAGTTTATCCCCTGGCTCAAGATTCTTATTAATTATTAAGTCTCGAATCTTGGATATTATTTCATTCTCTAATTCCTGATGTTCTGTCCTTGTGAGGATTTCTAATTTCATATGTTTAACTATTGAAGAAAAACCAGTAATTTAAACTTGGTGTAAATATAAAATAGCACCTGTAAAAAACCCATTTTTTAATTTACTAAATCATATATTTTTAATTGGCATTGAGGTTAATGAAATTTACGGATCTGTATAAAGACCCGTAAATTCATTTCAACAAAACTAACTCAAACAACTTTCTTATACTTATTTAATGAAATTCTAGTATTACACTAATGTGTTACTTCTAATTCGTAATATTTAACTTTAGCAGAAGCTCCTTCATCTAGCGTTTGTAAATAGTTTCCGGCTTTAAAATAGTTTTCAAAAACACCCCATTTTTCTATATGAATACCATCGTAAACAACAGATTCGGTTTCATTTAAAATAACCTCCATTTTACCATCTGAGGCAATAATTTCAAATGTAAAAGTTTCAGTTCCTATCTCGTCTGGAAATGTATAACCTTCATCATCGCCCCAAGCATCGGTATGCAATATTTCTTCATCGGTTGCATTAATATTTTTTAGCACTTTTGTTTTGACCCTAATTTTTCCATTTTGCCAATATATTTTTAATATCGGCGGTGCATTATTGTCATTTTCACCAATTAAATCTCGTTGCGCATTTGTTAGTCTACCATGAATTTGCATTACCATTGTTCTATGGTAATTACCATTTTCATCTGTTGTTATTTCTGGCACCGACAAAGTACCTTTCATTCTGCCACCTTCTGCAAATGTCCAGTTTGTACTATTACTACCGGGTACCATTTGTTCTCTCAACTCAGTTCTTGAATATGAGGAATTAGCAGTTGACGAACCTGGTAAAGTATAAAATACCAGTGAGCCATCTGTAGAGTCATTATACATATAAGGTATTAACCTTTCATCTGTAGCATAATCTAAAATTTCTGGTGGCTCAACTTCTGCTGGACTTCCAATGGGCAAGGTAACTTTCCAATTATTTAAATCAATATTTGGCAAAAAGAAATCCACCCCTTCTACCATTACTTCTTCTACCTCCTCTTCTACTTCAGGCTCGGGAGTTTCTTCAACTTCTTCTTCTACCACCACCTCTGGAATAACCTCCGCCTCATTTACTTCAGAATCGTTGCTACAACTATACATAGAAATCACAACCATTAACACCAGTATGAATTGGCTATTTATTTGTTTAAAGAATTCTATTATTTTATTTACTATCATATATCTATTTATTAATGCTCAACCACAAGCTCATAAAAACTTACTTTCGCAAAAGAACCCTCATCTCTACTTTGAAAATAATTACCGGCTTTAAAATAATTTTCAAATATGCCCCAACGCTTCATATTGGCATCGTCATAAACAGCATATTCTGAATTATTAAGAACCACAACCATTTTACCGTCGGTCACTTTAATTTCAATTTGAAATTTACCGAAGCCTACTTCTTCTGTAAAATTAAATCCTTCATCATCTGTCCACGCTTCTTCATGTAAAATACCTAAAGCATTTACGCCAGAAAATTTGAGTTTTTTTGTTTTTACCCTAATTTTTCCATTCTGCCAATAAATCTTTAATACGGGTGGTGCGTTATTATCTTTTTGACCTATTAATTCTTTTTGCTCGTTAGTTAATCTACCATGTATTTGTAAAATGATAATTTTATGATATTTACCATTTTCGTCTCTAGAAACCTCATCTACAGAAAGTTTTGCTTTTAAATTTCCACCCTGACTAAATGTCCAATTTACATTATCGTTACCTGGAACCATTTGCTCCCTAAGTTCTGACCTTGAATATTTAGTATTGGCCGTTGTGGCCGAAGTAGGATAAGCATAAAATGTTAATGCGCCTTTTGTTGAATCATTGTACATATAAGGCTTTAAAGTCTCATTTGTACCATAATTCAATATTTCGGGCGGCTCAACACTAATAGCTCCTCCTTTTCCTTCTCCCTCGGGTATGGTTACTTTCCAATTACTTAAATCTATTTCTGGAAGTTTTACTTTCTTTTTCTTCTTTACTTTTTCAACTTTAACAGTGCCTTTTTCAATACTTCCTTTTTCATTTTGAGCAGTTACACCAAAAGTTATAAATACTATTATTAAAATAGCTATATAATTTTTCTTTATAATATTCATTTTACAAATTATATAGATTAGGATGTCAATTATCATTTATGTTTAATTACATCTTTTAAATAACCACCCATAATATTTAAAAATATGGGTGGTTTTATTATTTGTTAATTGAAATTTGCGAATAGCATTAATCTGTAATTACTATATTATCAAAGAAAGCTTCGGCAGTATTATCTATAACCTCTACATTTCTAACATAAATAACAATTTGATTTGTTGAAGCAGTGAACTGGAATGTATGCGTAGCATAGGCATCACCATCTGTATCAAAAATATTTGGTATTGCATAATACGCGTCTATTGCAGGATCGGAAGTTGACGAATTAATTCCTGTTTCATCTTCAATTTGCGTATTTAGTATAAATACTTCGGACATAATACCACCAGCTGTTGTTCTTGCATCAATTGAAAACGTATATGTAGAACCTTGCTGAACAGTTACTACTTGATACAGTCGACGACCTGTCTCATCTAATTTAGCACCTCTTGTACCATTATTACCGTCACTTGTAGATCCTGCTTGCTCGCTATTATCACCATAAAAACCTTCTAACCAAGAATCTAAAGCACCATTGTCCCATAATGGGTCATAAGGACTATCAACAGTATTTCCATCATTATCCACTACTGTGCTATTAGGTGTCATATCCCAAGCATCGGCATTATCACCAGTATTAACCGTATACTCATCAAAAGTTCCATTAAGTACCTGTACTACAAAACCTTCTGAAACTACCAATTGCTCAGTGGCAACATGGCTATTACCAGTAATACTATATGCAGTTAAAGAAACTTCATAAATACCATCTGCTTCATAAGTGTGCGAAGGATTCATACCCGTAAATTGGTAACCATCTCCAAATTCCCACAAAAGCATTTCTGCATCTATTGAAGCATCCGTAAAATTAAAAGTTCTATAATCATTTGGATCAATTTCAGATGTAAAAGCCGCCGTTACCGGAGCTAAAATATTTATTGTCTTACTTAACTCAGTTGACAAATTAGAATCATTACTAGATGTTAGCGTTACCGTATATTCAGCAGCCTCTGAATATGTATGGGTTGGAGATTCTTCAGTTGAAGTATTGCCATCTCCAAAGTTCCATTCATATGTAGTAGCGTTAACTGATGAATTCGTAAACGTATATTCTAGATAATCAACTTCGCTTTGGGCAACACTAAATCCTGCCGAAGGCGGAACGGCACCAGCAACTCCTATTTCGATAGTAAAATCATCAAGTCTGGCTTCTACCTCACCATTTGTAAAATAAATTGCTACCGTATTATTTATGCCAGAGTTAAACGACAATTTTTGCTGTACATAAACATCTGGTTCAGAATCATCTGTTACAGTAACTGAAGCTATAATAGCTTCGTTAGCTTCATCTTTATTTGCAAAAGGGCCATTTTCGGTAACACCAAGTACAGCTACTGTTAATGAAGGATCAGATGACCCACTTAGCATGGTATACCAAAAGCTTAAATCATAATTCATATCAGGTTCCACTGTGATCTCTTGATAACCAACACGGTCACCTGCTGGAACTGGTAATTTAGCTCCTTGGTCTCCAAATGTAACAGGACTACCTGTAATTTGAATAACACCACCTAAATCACTATTTCTCCATGAGTCACGACCGTCTCCACCCCCTTCAGGTAAAGTGTCATCTTCAAAACCTGGTTCAAGAATTATTGGCTGAAAGGGACCTTCCACAACTATTACTTCTACAGTAGTAGTACCTACAACACCATTTCCATCGGAAGCAGTTAATGTTACAGGGTATGTACCTTCACCGGCAAAAGTAAATGATGGGTCTTGATCAGTTGATGTATTTCCATTACCAAAATCCCATACGTAGGTAGATGCCTCAGTAGCTAAATTTGTGAAATTAATTAATCTAAAATCATCTGATGAACTAGCATAAGAAAAATTAGCATCCGGAAATACGGTATCCACCTTTGAATTTGCACTGGGTAATTCATCTCTAAACATTTCATCACCAACACAGCTTACGAAAACAATAGACGAAACCATTGTGATAAGTACCAGTTTTGTTTTACTGAATATATTTATTTTTTGTTTCATAATTTTTTATATTAAGAATATTAATATCCTGGATTTTGTGTCAATAGACCATCACTAATATTTATTTCTCTTGCTGGAATTGGTAATAACAATGCTCTTGATGTATAAACATAGCCCATTTCGGTTGCATGCGCACTAAGAACAGCATCAGCAACGCCGAACCTAATTAAATCGAACCAACGTTGGTTTTCAAATGCCAATTCAACACGTCTTTCAACTAACAGTTCTGTTTTTGAAACACTTGAAACACTATTTGGAGCAGTATCAGGAAAAGCCCTATCTCTAATCATTTGAAAAGATTCAAGTGCATCTATATTTGTAGTACTTGTACCATCTCCTATTGCAGCTTCTACATGCATTAAAAGTACATCTGCGTAGCGCAATGCTATATAATCATTACCAGCATCACGTGCACTTAAACCATAATCAGGAGGATTAACACTAATATCTGTACCTTCTGGTAAAAATTTAGCAACCTCTGATGTAGCGTTGAAAGTAATATAAGAAACATCAGATCTATCTCCACCAAAAGCAGTGAAGTCTGCTATAAGGCTAGCATTTACAATGTTTTGACCATCTTCTCTACCTTGGCGAAAAGTTGATGTAAATTCAGAAGAAAAACTTTGACTCTCCGCACTATTACCGGCAATGTACTGGATAGCAAAAATAATCTCATCATTTAATTCGTCATAGAACACATCTGAATAGTTGCTCTCTAAACTAAATTGACCGCTATTTATAATAGCCTCACAAAGTTGTAGTGCACCAGAATAATTTCTATTTGGTTGTGTCAAATACACTTTTGCCAAAATACCCTGTGCAGCCGCTTTGGATGCTCTTGATTTTGATGAATTATCCAAAACACTTACTGCTTCTTGTAAATCTTCAACTATTTGTGCGTAAATCTGCGCCTCAGGAATTCTTGTAAAAAGTGCTTCGTTATCAGTAGCCTCAACAACTTCAGTAACTAAAGGTACATCGCTATATAAACGAACTAAATTGAAGTAAGCATAAGCTCTTAAAAATTTAGCTTCTGCGGTATACTTTGCTTGATTGCTAGCATCAGCTACATCAATATAACTTAATATGTTATTAGCTCTGAAAATCACCTCATACATTGACTGGTAATAATCTTCAGATTCTACATTGTTTGCATTAACTATATATCTGTGAAAATCAGATTTTGAACCTTCTAAGGTTGCATTTCTAGTATTATCAGACCTATGCTCGGTTAAAAGATGTTCAAATTGAACCCCTCTATTAGCATCGCCGATATTGGTCGTCGTATTTTCATTGACCCCTTGTAAAGCGTCATAAACACCTATTATACCAGATAATACATCTGCATCAGATTGAAAAAATGACTCGACCGCCACTGCTGTCTCCGGCAGCGGATTTAAAAAATCATCACTACAAGAAAGAAAAGCTATTCCTGTTATTGTAAAGATTAAATATTTTATATGTTTCATAATATATATCCTTTTAAAATTAAAAATCAATGTTAAGACCCAACGTCAACGTCTTAAAAATAGGCGTACCAGCTCTTTGAGAACCATACGCTCTTGGGTTTGAACCATCCACGTGTTCTGGATTAAAACCGTGATAATCATCAGCAGTGATATAAACTAAATTTTGAGCTGTAGCATAGATTCGCAAACCACTTATCCCTATTTTAGAAGTTACGTCATCTGTGAAATTGTAACCCATATTAATATTTCTTAAAGAAAAATAATCTGCACTAGCAATTACCTCGCTAGTCAAAACCTTTTCCTGAATAAATGAAACATGTGGCACAAGACCATCGGAAACCGCTTGCGCTTCCCCACCACTTCTAGTTCTATTTCCAAACCAATTGTAGAAATATTGATCACCAATATTATTTACCTGAGCTCCCAAGCTACCCTGTACCATAAAGGATAAATCAAAGTTTCCAATCTGAAATTCATTAGTGAAACTATACACTAAATCTGGATAAGGATCTCCTAAAATTGTCTTATCTTCTTCAGTTATAATACCATCTCCATTCAAATCTTTTACGATAGTATCATCTGCTTGACCATTTATTCTATTCCATGGATTATCTACATAAGTTGTTCTAAATTGAGTATCATCATATGCATCTGTATCAACAACATAACCCCAGAAAGAGGATATTGGCTCTCCAACGCGATTGATCCATTGAGAATTTCTACCGTAATCATCTTCAATTAAGGCATTATTAGAATCTCCAAAACTTAACAATTCATTTTGGTTAGTGGATGCTATTATGGTTGAGTTCCATCTAAATTTCTCGGAAACAATGTTTTTAGTTCTTAATTCAACCTCAATACCTTTGTTTTGTACTTCCCCTAAATTTACTATACCACTTGTAAAACCAGTTATATAAGAAACAGGATTTTCTAAAAGCAATTCATCACTAGTTCTTTCGTAATAATCAACAGACCCTGTAATTCTATTACCTAAAAAGCCATAATCTAAACCAATCGTTAATTCTTCTGATGCTTCCCATTGCAATAATGCATTGGCAATATTACGAGGAGATACACCTGCAGCGATACTACCATCAGTAATTGCATTTGAGTTTTGTAACAAAGCCAGATAAGGATAAAGGTTAACATTATCGTCTCCCACATTAAAGTTCTCTGCACCTGTAAGACCATAACTGGCTCTAAACTTTAAATTACTTACAATATCGCTATTCAATAAAAAGTTTTCTTTAGCAACATTCCAACCAACAGAAACTGCTGGGAAATTACCGTATTTAGAATCTACACCAAATACAGAACTACCATCTCGTCTAAAAGAGGCATTAACCAAATATTTATCTTTATATGCATAATTAACTCTTGCAAAATATCCAACTTTTTTTAGCTCTGTATTAATCTCGGTAGGGTTATCTATTAATGTTGCTCCTTGAAAGTTTTTTAATAAATCATTAGAAAAACCACCACCTGAGCTGATACTTTCTTCTGATTTTCTTTGTTGCACGGTCATACCCGCCAATAAGTTTAAATCATGATTATCGTTAAACGTTTTTGAATAATTCAACGTATTATCATTTACGAGTCTAGTCCTTGATCTATTGGATAGATAATAAGCAGCTCTACTATTGCCAGCCGCGTGATGCAAGGTTCCATCATATCTAGTTCTTTTTCTTTGCTCCAAGGTTACACCAAGGGAAGTTTTTGCTGTTAAACCTTCCAGCAATTCATAGCTTAAATATGTTGAACCGAATAACTTTGTATTATATTCAAAATGCTCGCGCTCTACATATTGCGCATAAGGATTTGAATCACCAGATGTACGCGGGCGCTCAGTACTACCATCACCGTCCAAATCTAAATTCTTTAAATGATTTTCGTAAAAATAGTCTCCAACACCAACATCTGGGTAAACATCACGGTCAATAAATTGCAAAGATGATTCTGTATGATATATGGGCAGCCATGGTGATTGACGAATTGGATTATGAATTGATGTAGGTAGTCTTCTCTGATATGTATAAGAAGGAGTCGCATTTAATCCAAATCTTACTTTATCACCAAGTTTTGAATCCATCTTTAAGTTAGCAGTATACAACTTATAGTCATCTGTTATTACCACACCTTCATCATGCAATGCCCTTAAAGATGCACTGAACTTTGTGTCTTCCGTACCTCCTCTTGCAGAAAACGAATGACTAGTTACATTACCTCCATCAAAAAATACATCTTGCCAATCTCTATCTACACCAGTAGTGGCAACTAAAAGTTGAGCATATTGGGTTTCACCCGATAATGTCCCAGTCGCTGCCTGCTCTACACGAGCCCAATCTGCCACACTCTTTCTATAATCATCACTCCCATGCGCTTGCTTGTAACCGGTATAAGTTTGATAGCTAAATTTAGTTTTTCCTGCTTTACCACTTTTAGTCGTTATAAGGATAACACCATTAGAACCTTCACTACCATAAATAGCAGCAGATGCTGCATCTTTTAATACCTCAAAAGATTCCACATCGTTCATATCTATGTTCGAAAGAAATTCTGAACTTACAACAATACCATCTACTACTAAGGCCGGACCAGAATCTGCTGTTACTGAACCAACACCCCTAATTGTTATTGTAGGAGCTCCACCCGCCTCAGCGTTTGTAGCTTGTATATTTACACCCGATACCTGACCAATTAAAGCATCATCCACTCTGGATACTGCAATTTGATCTAATGTTTCGTTCGTAACTTTCGATATTGAACCAGTTAAGGTAGATTTCTTTTGTGTACCATAACCAACCACCACTACTTCATCAAGTTGGCTAGCATCTTCCTTCAAAGTAATACTTACTGTTTTTTGAGCAACAATAGCTACGGTTTGCGTACTATACCCTATATAAGAAAAACGTAAAATATCTCCACTCTTAACTTGAATGGTAAAGTTTCCGTCGAAATCTGTTTGTGTTCCTCTTGTTGTATTAGCTACAACTATGTTAGCGCCCGGTATAGGCACATTGTTTGCATCAATCACAATCCCAGATAGGCCATAAGTGTCTTGTGCAAATAATTGCGTGTTGACAAACAACATTGCAACTATAAAAATTTTCAATTTAAAATTCATTTGTGTTAAATTAAGTTAGTTCTATTGAATTGGCTTCCAGGCCATCTTTTTGATCTACTTAAAATGCGGAAAAATTTCTCGCATCATAATCTTCAATTTTCTAATACACACATTTTCATCTTAAATCCATGAAAATTCCTATTTTTACAAGGATATGTGTATATAGTAATATGTACATGTTTGTGTATTACTTCCCTTCGAAATGAAGTAATTTTTAACTAAAAGGATGGGAGAGCACCCGTCCTTTTTTTATGCTACTTTTTTTAAGGCTTCATGTCTATCTTTTTAGTTAATAATAGTTTAATCTTCAATAATATTTTAATTGGTAAACCAATTTGGTTTATCAAACTGGTTTACCAATTATATGTTATTATATTGTTAAAAAAAACTACTTCAACTAATAAACCCTTAAAATTTTAGGATTTATCAAAATAAATCCTACTTAAATTAGGTATTTCATAATTTCAAAAACAAACTACCCTCTATGTAATATTTTCATAGAAAACTACGATACTTATTGGCCTACCGAGGATTAAACTTCTATTAGAATCAATAAAAATTGATGTGAATTATATCAATTTCCACTTAGCAAGAACACGAATACTATTCAATGTTATATTTTTAAGACTACACGGAATTATACTTGCTTTTTTTAACCATACCCTATAAAATAAGTAAAGTAAAATTTCCGTAGACATTATATTAATCGAAGAAAGACTACAAAGATTATATGACAATTAACATAGCTTAATACCTAAGCTTTGCAGAAGCTATTTATGAAATACCAAAAACCTTTTTCAACTACAGAAGTGATGCAGAATAGTTTTAAATTAAAAGAAAAACAACTATTAGAAAAGTGTTAAAATAAAAAAAAGGCTTCCATTTTCATGAAAGCCTTTTAACCTGTGGGCCCTACTGGATTCGAACCAGTGACCCCCTGCTTGTAAGGCAGGTGCTCTGAACCAACTGAGCTAAGAGCCCCAAAAGGAGTGCAAATATATAATACTTTTACAATCCACAAAAGAAAAATCAATAAAAATTTAAAGAACTTCTGCTACTACAAAATTACTACCTCCAACATAAATAAAATCATCTTTAGAAGATTGACTTTTTGCAGATTTAAACGCCTTATTAACAGACTTATATGAATTTCCATTCAATTTAAAAGGGAGACATTGTTTCAATAATGTATTTTCATCTAAACCTCGAAAAATTTTAGGTTTACAAAAATAATAAGTAGCATTCTTTGGAAATAATGGTAAAATTTTACCGATATCTTTATCCTTCACAAAGCCAATTACTATATGTAAATGATTATATTTTTCTTCTAATAGTTGATTTAACACAATTTCAATTCCTTCTTTGTTATGAGCAGTATCACAAACTATCTTAGGGCTTTTTCCTATTTGTTGCCATCGCCCCATTAAGCCTGTATTTTCTACCACATTTTCTAATCCTTGTATAATATGCTGTTCGTCTATTTTAAAATCAACCAACTCTCTCAAAGTCGCTAAAACACCCTTAATATTTCTATTTTGATAATAGCCCAATAGCCCAATTTTATATTTTGGAAATTCTGTTTCTTCCGCAAAAACTATCTTAGAATTCATAATCATAGCCTTTTCCCGAAAAACCGGAGCTGTCTCATTATTAAACTCACTAATAACTACAGGAATATTTGACTTAATAATACCAGCTTTTTCATAAGCTATCTTTGCAAGGGTATCCCCTAACATATCTGTATGATCAAAACCTATATTCGTTATTAAACTTACCTCAGGTGTTATTATATTGGTGGAATCAAGCCTTCCCCCCAATCCTACTTCTATAATGGCAATATCTACCTTTTTAAATGCAAAATAATCAAAAGCTAAACCAACTGTCATTTCAAAAAAAGACAATTTCTTCATTTCAAAAAAAGCTTGATTTTCATTTACAAAATCAATAACATACTTCTTTCTTATTTTTTTACCATTAATTCTAATTCGCTCCCTAAAATCCTTTAAATGTGGAGAAGTATAAAGACCTACCTTAAACCCAGCTTCTTGCAAGACGGAGGCCAGCATATGGCTGCTAGAACCCTTACCATTAGTCCCAGCAACGTGTATACTTTTAAATTTTTTATGTGGATTTTTTAAATGGACAACTAATGAATTAATACCATCCATTTTAGCATTAAAAGCAGTCTTACCTTTATTCTGATACATTGGAAGTTGCATGAACATCCAATCTAAGGTTTCTTTATAGGTCACTCTCCTAATTTGAAATTTACAACTACAAAGCCAACTTGTTGACTTGGAGCTTTACTATCTAAATTCCATTTATGCATAAACGCTGTTTTCTTTGCCGGCTCTAATAGACAAGTACTATTATTGGTTGTCCCTCTTACTCCTGGCTCCGCACTTATTACCTTTCCGTTTCTATCAACCACAATTCTAACAACTACTACACCAGATTCATTACATTCTTGTTGAACTTTACCTTTATTAACTAATGACCTTCCATTAAGTCCATAACCTCCTGTACCACTTCCAGTGCCTGGACTACCATAATAGCTTGTTGCATATGGGTCCCCATCTGGCCGGCCTTTGTCGCCAGCTTTATTGTCATCGCCCTCACTGCCAGTAGCAGTTCCGTCAGACTTATTAAGCCCTCCCATTAATTCATCTAGAGCCCTCTTTTTAGCTTCTTGTTCTTGGCGTGCCTTATTTTCAGCATCTTTTTTCTGCTGAGCAATTTTAGCTGCCTCAGCTTTTTTCTTATTCTCTTCTGCTTCAGCTTTTCTTTTAACTTCAGCAGCCTCACTTTCCGCCCTTTTCTTTGCTTCCTTGGCTTGTTTTATTTTTATTGCCTCTTCATTCTCTTGTGTTAATAGCTTTTCTGCCGGAACCTCCTTTTCTATGGCAGCTTCTTCTACTTCTTCTTGCTCTTCAACAACCTCTGAAACTTCTTGTTTCGTAGGCTCTACTGGTGGAGTATCCAATGGCTCTGATTGTATCTTTTCCTTAGGTTGAATTTTACCGCTGCCAAATTCCATTGTTCCAAAATTAACAGATATACCGTTTTCTTCTGGAGGGTCCATATAAGTTAAACCAATGTAAAATAAAATAAGTAGAAGTGCACTTAACAACAACGTTGTAAGTGTCAATGATTTTTTCTTATATTTAGTGTCTAAGAATGCCATTTAATTAGGTCGTACAGCTAAAATAACTTTATAATTATTTTTATTAGCAATATCCATAACATTAACCGCTTCTTTGATTGCTACACTCTCTTCAGCTCTAAGAATAATCGTAGGATTATCTTGACCTGACAAAGCTTTTTTCAATTCTATCTCAATATACTCTCCATTAATTATTTGATCATTTACAAAGTATTGCAAATTCTTATCAATACTAACAGATACATTTTGAGTATTGGTCGATTTCCCTTTTGCTTTAGGCAATAGTAAATCTAAAGCATTGGGGGAATTAGCCGTTAGCATGAAAAATATCAACAACAAAAAAACAATATCTGTCATTGAAGACATGCTAAAATCTGGACTGACTTTATTTCTTCCTTTTAACTTCATAGCTGAAAATTAAAGAGGTTCGTTTAATAAATCTAAAAACTCAACTGCATTAGCTTCCATCTTATGAACCACTTTATCCGTACGGTTCACCAAATGATTATAACCTACATAAGCGATAATACCAACAATAAGTCCAGCCACAGTTGTAGTCATAGCTGTATATATACCAGAAGCCAGCGAACCCATTTCTGCTTGACCACCACTACTAGCCATTTCATGAAACGCAAGTATCATACCAATAACGGTTCCTAAAAAACCAATCATAGGAGCCGCTCCCGCAACAGTAGCTAAAATGCTAACATTCTTCTCTAATTTATATACTTCTAAAGTACCTGCATTCTCAATTGCAGTATTGATATCATCCAAGGGCTTACCTATACGAGAAATACCTTTTTCAGTTAACCTGGCAACTGGCGAATCTGTTTGAGCACACAAAATCTTGGCCGCCTCTAACTTACCAGAAGTGACATGATCCCGAATTTGGTTCATAAAATTCTTATCTATTTTAGATGCCGCATTTACCGCTAAAAGTCGCTCAAAGTAAATATATAAAGCCACACCCAACATAATAAAGAGTACAGAAATTATAATTACACTACCCGTACCACCATTAAAGATTAAATCTATAACCGAAAGGGTTTTCTCTTCTGACAACATTTCATCGCTCGTATTTTGAGCCAAATCCTGGAATAATAACATAATGTTTTTTAAGTATTGAATTTGCCTTTATAACGATGAATAGCGAATTAAATTATCCATGAAGAACAAAATCTCTTAATAATATAAAAACAGCCGCACCACTAATAAAACCTATTAATGCAAGCCAGGTGATTTTCTTTAAGTACCAGAAAAAATCAATTTTCTCCATTCCCATAGCTACCACGCCAGCCGCAGAACCTATAATTAACATACTACCTCCTGTACCTGCAGAATAAGCAATAAAATGCCATAACGGACTATCCATTGCCTGACTAAACATACCCATACTTGCTGCTACTAATGGCACATTATCAATAACTGCTGAGCCAATACCGAATAATAATACTACGATATCAGTATTAGGTATCGCCTCATTTAAGCTTTGAGCATAGTGAAATAGCATCCCTAAAGACTCTAAAGCTGCCACAGCTAACAATATCCCTAAAAAGAAAAGTATACTAGGCAATTCTATTTTTGATAAAGAATGATGCACAGGACTATGATGCCCTCCTTCTGCATGATCACCCCCATCAACACTAGATATACTAAATTTTTTGTTGCTATAAATCTCAGCAAATGTTGCTACTAATGCCAATGACAACATCATACCTACATATGGAGGTAAATGAGTAACAGTCTTAAAGAACGGAACAAAAACTATTGCACCTAATCCTAAATAAAGCATTATTGAACCGTATTTAGATTTCGGCGCTTCCTGCTCAAATTCTCCCTCAATCATTCCTTTGAAGGCTTTGTTATTACTGGCAATAAAAGTTGGCACCACCATACAAACTATTGAAGGCAATAAAACATGAAGCACTAATTGGCCAGCACTTACCTTATTTGCAATCCAAAGCATTGTCGTGGTAACATCACCTATTGGAGACCATGCACCACCTGCATTTGCTGTAATTATGATCATACCTGCAAACCAAAGCCGCGTATTTCTATCGCTAATAACCTTCTGTAAAATCGTTATTAAAACAATAGTGGCAGTTAAATTATCAATAATTGCAGATAATATAAATGCTAAAATAGCAAATAACCAAAGTAATTTTTTCTTGCTTCTTGTCCTTATATATCCCTTAATTGTGGCAAACCCGTCAAAATAATCAATGATTTCCACAATAGTCATAGCCCCTAACAGAAACACTAAAATTTCAGCAGTTTTCCCTAAATGATGCAACAATATTTCATCAATATGAGTTGGCTCTAATTCTTGAAGTACTGTATTAACTTCAAAAACATCCATATGGCTTAATGCTATAATTGCCCACAAAATAGCCATCATAGCCAAGGCTGGTATGAGTTTATCTATTTTAAGGTTATGCTCTAATGTAATGGCTAAATATCCTGCCAGAAAAACAATAATAATGATGGTTTCCATTTTCGTTGGTTTTTTTAATAACTAATTCTAAGATGTCAAATATAGGTTCTAATTCAAAAAATTAAATCATCTAAAGATATTTAAAATTGTTTGTGAATTCCTAATGATATAACAATAATACCGAAGTTATCTGACATCCAATTACTTAAAACTCCCTAATCTAAAATTAACAAGATAATATTGACTAAGATTTAACGTAAAAAATACGTTTAAAAATTAATCTTTAGCACAAAATGCATTTATATATCATTCTTAATTCTAACAAATATGACTTTTTAAGTTTAAAATTTTGCTTGTATATCTTATCTTTGACAACATAACTCTTTACACCAAAAGTACATGGATTTTTCGTTAACTGAAGAACAAAAACTTATTCAACAAGCTGCCCGAGATTTTGCACAAACCGAATTACTACCGGAAGTAATTGAACGAGATGACGCGCAGCGTTTTCCGAAAGAACAAGTAGCAAAATTAGGTGAACTCGGCTTTTTAGGCATGATGGTCGACCCTAAGTATGGAGGAAGTGGGCTTGACACCTTATCATACGTTCTTGCTATGGAAGAACTATCTAAAGTAGACGCATCCACCTCTGTAGTTGTTTCAGTAAATAACTCTTTAGTTTGTTGGGGACTTGAAAAATTTGGAAATGAAGAACAAAAAGAAAAATACCTTACAAAACTATCAACAGGTGAAATGATAGGAGCTTTCTGCTTATCTGAACCAGAAGCTGGTAGTGATGCCACCTCCCAAAAAACAACCGCTATAGATATGGGCGACCATTACATTATTAATGGAACAAAAAACTGGATTACTAATGGCAGCACAGCAGGAATTTATATAGTTATAGCCCAAACAGATAAAGACAAAAAACACAGAGGTATAAATGCATTAATAGTTGAAAAAGGTACTGAAGGATTTGAAATAGGTCCTAAAGAAAATAAACTTGGAATTCGTGGTAGCGACACTCACTCTTTAATGTTTAATGATGTTAAGGTTCCTAAAGAAAATAGAATAGGTGAGGACGGTTTTGGTTTCAAATTTGCAATGAAAACATTAGCAGGAGGGAGAATTGGAATTGCTGCACAAGCTTTAGGAATTGCTGCTGGAGCATATGAATTAGCTTTAAAATACTCTAAACAAAGAAAAGCTTTTGGGACTGAAATTAGCAACCACCAAGCTATTGCATTTAAATTAGCTGATATGCATACAGAAATACAAGCAGCCCGTTTACTTGTATACCAAACAGCTTTAGATAAAGATAATGGTAGGGATTATGACCTTTCTGGAGCTATGGCTAAACTATACGCCTCTAAAGTTGCAATGGAAACCACAGTTGAAGCCGTGCAAATACACGGTGGCAATGGTTTTGTAAAGGATTACCACGTAGAAAGACTTATGCGAGATGCTAAAATAACACAGATTTACGAAGGCACATCAGAAATACAGAAAATAGTAATATCTAGAAATATTTTAAGTTAAATTTAACTAAACACCAAATCACCCCTACTTAACATAGGGGTGACTTTTTACAAATTGTATTTATTTTTGTTACTCCCCACATAAAGATAGCTTTTATTGTTATAAAGCTTCACAATCTCAAATTTACCCCCTAAATAACTAATCTAATTCATTGATATTATCCTAAATTTATCATTCTGATAAATTGAACCAACCAAAAATGTTGAATTAATGATTTTTTATGCTTTTATTTAAATCGTTGAATATTTTTCTTGATTTAAATAAAATCATTGAATATAATTCAACTAAATTGATATTTTTGAACAAATACCACAAAGATGACACTGAAGAAACAAGGGTTATACCTACCAGAATTTGAACATGATAACTGTGGGGCTGGATTTATATGCAGTCTTAAAGGAAAAAAATCTAACGACATTATACATAAGGCGTTAGAAATCCTTGAACGTCTAGAACATAGAGGTGCAGTAAGTGCAGATGGTAAAACGGGTGATGGTGCCGGGATTTTAATAGATGTACCACATGATTTTTTTCAGGCCGTTTGTAATTTTGAATTACCGAAAATAGGTGAATATGCTGTTGGAAACATATTTTTCCCTAGAAAGGAAAACCAACGAAATTTTTGCATATCAGTATTTGAAGAGAATATAAAAAAACAAGGCCTAAAATTATTAGGATGGCGAGATGTGCCTGTTAACAGATCTATACCAGGTAGAATTGCGGCTGAAACAGAACCTTTTGTTAAACAAATCTTTGTCGCTAAAGAAAGTTCTGAGCAAGATTATTTTGAGTTTAACTTAAAACTTTTTATTGCTAGAAAAGTAACAGAACATACCATAATTAATTCGAAATTATCAGAAAGCAAATTCTTTTACGTACCAAGTCTTTCTACAAAAATAATAATTTTCAAAGGGCTATTAATGCCATTAGACATTAGTCTTTATTATTCAGACTTAATGGACTCTAGAGTTGTTACAAGATTAGCCTTGGTACACCAACGTTTTTCAACTAATACATTTCCAACTTGGGATCTGGCCCAACCGTTTAGATACATGTGTCACAATGGTGAAATAAACACATTAAGAGGAAATGTTACCCGTATGTTTTCTAGAGAAGAATTACTAGAAAATGAAATGTTCGGCGATGAAATTAAAAACATATTGCCAATAATATTACCAGGTAAATCTGATTCAGCTACTATGGATATGGTGGTTGAATTATTATTAATGACAGGTAGATCTTTACCAGAAGTAATGATGATTCTTGTACCTGAAGCTTGGGAAAAAAACACCGAAATGTCAGAGGCTAAAAAAGCCTTCTACGAATACCATTCTTGTATGATGGAGCCATGGGATGGTCCGGCCTCCATTCCTTTTACAGACGGTAATTTTATTGGTGCTGTTTTAGATAGAAACGGACTTAGACCTTCAAGATACACGGTTACAAAAGATGATTATGTAGTAATGTCATCCGAAACGGGTGTAGTTGACATTACTCCAGAAAATGTAGAATTTCATGGAAGATTACAACCAGGTAAAATGTTCTTGGTAAACATGGAAGAGGGCAGAATCGTTAATGATGAAGAAATTAAAGAGAATATTGCCCAAAAATATCCGTATAAAAAATGGTTAAACGACAACCTAGTTCATTTAAAAGATATTCCATATAATGACTGTCCTTTATTCTTAGGTGAAGAATCGCTTGAAAAAAGAAAATCAGTTTTCGGCTATACATTAGAAGATATCAATACAATTGTACTTCCAATGGCAAAAGCGGGAAAAGAACCTATTGGCTCTATGGGTTCGGACACCCCAATAGCAGTTTTGTCTAAACGACCTCAATTAATTTATAACTATTTTAAACAGTTATTCGCTCAAGTAACCAACCCACCATTAGATGGTATACGTGAAGAATTGATAACTGATATTAGTTTAACACTGGGAAGCGACCATAACATCTTTGAATTTTCAGAACTACACTGTAGAAAATTAAAAATACAAAACCCGGTAATCTCTAAAGAAGATTTAGATAAAATAAAAAATTACGATGTTAGCCCTGATTATAAAGTTGTTTCTATATCAATTTTATACCCAATTGCACAAGGTCATAATGGGTTAGAAGACGCTTTGCAATCTGTTTTAGACCAAGCCTCAAAAGCAGCAGACCAAGGTGCGAATATCATTATACTTTCCGATAGAAGTATTAATGAAGAAATGGCCCCTATACCAGCATTATTAGCATGTTCTTTTGTAAATAGTGGTCTGCAAAAACTGGGCAAACGCTCCAAATTAAGTGTAATTATTGAATCTGCAGAACCTAGAGAGGTTCACCATTTTGCATTACTTTTTGGCTTCGGGGCAAGTGCCATTAACCCATATTTAGTAAACGAAATAATCGCAGAACAGATAGAAGAGCACGACATTACAGATATTACCTTCGATGAAGCTATTAAAAACTATAATAAAGCAGTCGGTAAAGGCATTTTGAAAGTGATGAATAAAATTGGTATTTCTACCCTTAATTCTTACCGAGGATCGCAGCTTTTTGAATGCATTGGAATAAACACCAAAGTAGTAGAAAAATATTTCCCCAATACCCCTACACGAATTCAAGGTATTGGTTTATATCAAATAGAAAAAGAAATTGCTTTACGTCATCATAAAACTTTTAGCAAAAAACAAATAGCCGCAAATTTAGATTTAGAAATTGGTGGAGAATATAGATGGAGAAGAGATGGTGAAAAACATATGTTTAATCCCCTATCAATAGCCAAACTGCAAAAATCTGTACGTAATAATGAACCAGATACTTATAAAGAGTATTCAAAAATGGTTAATGAACAATCTCAAAACTTAATGACCATTAGAGGATTATTTGAATTCTCTAACTATGACCCAATTCCTTTAGAAGAAGTAGAATCATGGACCGAAATTGTAAAAAGATTTAAGACAGGTGCAATGTCATATGGCTCCATAAGTAAAGAAGCGCATGAAAACTTGGCAATTGCCATGAATCGTATTGGAGGCAAAAGTAATTCTGGAGAAGGTGGAGAAGATGAAAATAGATTCTATAAAAACTCAACTGGAGATTGGAGAAATAGTGCCATAAAGCAAGTGGCTTCTGGCAGGTTTGGAGTTACATCCAATTATCTGACCAACGCTAAAGAAATACAAATAAAAATGGCACAAGGTGCCAAACCTGGCGAAGGGGGGCAATTACCAGGCCCAAAAGTAAATCCTGAAATTGCAAAAACAAGAAATTCTACGCCTTATGTAGGGTTAATATCTCCACCGCCACATCATGATATTTATTCAATTGAAGATTTATCTCAACTTATTTATGATTTAAAATCAGCAAATAGAAAAGCAAGAATTAATGTCAAGCTAGTTTCAGAAGTTGGTGTAGGTACAGTAGCTGCAGGGGTAGCGAAAGCAAAAGCGGATGTTATATTGGTATCAGGTTTCGATGGAGGCACAGGTGCCTCTCCATTAACTTCATTAAAACATGCTGGTTTACCATGGGAATTAGGTATTGCAGAAGCACAACAAACATTAGTTCTTAACGACTTAAGAAATAGAATTGTATTAGAATGTGACGGTCAGCTAAAAACCGGTAGAGATGTTGCCGTAGCATGTTTATTAGGAGCTGAAGAATTTGGTTTCGCTACCGCTCCGCTAGTAGCTTCTGGTTGTATTATGATGCGTGTTTGTCATCTAAACACGTGTCCTGTAGGTATTGCTACACAAAACCCTGAGCTTAGAAAAAAATTCAAAGGAAAACCGGAACACGTAGTAAACTACATGTACTTTGTCGCTCAAGAATTGCGTGAAATTATGGCGCAATTGGGTTTTAGAACTATTAACGAAATGGTTGGACAAGTTCAAAAATTAGATCGCAAAAAAGCTATTGATCATTATAAATCTGCTGGTATCGATTTGACTCCAATTCTACATCAAGTTGATGTACCTATCGGAACAAAATTCTATAATACTGAAAAGCAGAAGCATGATATTTTTAAATCTATTGAATTTGATATTATCGCAAAGGCAAACCCTTCTTTATTTCGAAAAGAAAAACTGACTTTAGACTATCCAATATGTAACACTGATCGTGCTGTAGGTGCCATCATAAGTAATGAAATATCTAAAACTTATGGCGCTGAAGGACTCCCAATAAATACGCTTAGACTTAATTTTACAGGTTCGGCCGGTCAAAGTTTTGGCGCATTTGCCACCAGAGGTTTAACAATGACTGTTAACGGAAATACAAATGATTATTTAGGAAAAGGACTTTCTGGCGCAAAACTTGTTATTAAAGTACCGGAAAAATCCACTATCGTACCCGAGGATAATGTTATTACTGGTAATGTAACTCTTTATGGTGCAACTGCGGGTAGAGCATATATTAATGGAAAAGCTGGTGAACGTTTCTGTGTTCGTAATTCTGGAGCCAAAGCTGTTGTTGAAGGAATTGGTGATCACGGTTGTGAGTATATGACTGGTGGCGTTGCCGTTATTCTTGGCGAAGTAGGAAGAAACTTTGGCGCCGGTATGAGTGGTGGTATTGCTTTTGTACTAGACAATAACAATACGTTTAAAAAAAGATGTAGTCTAGAAGGACTTAATCTTTTAGAGGTGAAGGAAGATCAAGACATCAAACAATTAAAAGATTTAATCGAAAGTCATTATAATTCAACTCTAAGTCCGTTGGCTCAACGAATTTTAGAAAATTGGGAATCCTACCTACCTAAATTTGTTAAGGTGCTACCTGAAGAATACAGACAAGCATTAATAAGATTAGAAGAAGAAAATTTACAAACTATTTAAAATCGGAACATGGGAAAGATTACAGGATTTTTGGAATTCGACAGAAAAATTGAAGCTTACGAACCGGTTAAAGACCGCTTAAAAAATTATAAAGAGTTTACAGTACCATTACCCGAAAAGGAAATGAAAGACCAAGGTGCTCGTTGTATGGATTGTGGTATACCATTTTGCCATAGTGGCTGCCCATTAGGCAATTTAATTCCTGATTTTAATGATGCTGTTTACCGTGGTAAATGGGAAAAGGCGAGTGAAATTTTACATTCAACAAACAACTTTCCTGAATTTACAGGCAGATTATGCCCGGCTCCATGTGAAGAAGCTTGTGTTTTAGGTATTAATGAAGATCCCGTTACTATTGAAAATATTGAGAAAAATATTGTAGAAACTGCTTTTAAGAAAGGGTGGATTACAGCTAAACCTCCTTTAAATAAAACTGGAAAAAAAGTTGCGGTTGTAGGTTCGGGACCTGCTGGCCTTGCCACTGCCCAACAATTAAACAGAGCAGGACATGACGTTACTGTTTTTGAACGTGATGAAAAACCTGGCGGATTATTACGTTATGGAATTCCTGATTTTAAAATGGAGAAAAACATAATTGATCGTCGTTTAGATGTCCTTAAGGAAGAAGGTATAACTTTTAAATGCGGGGTACACATAGGTATAGATATTAAAGCTGACACTCTAAAAGAAGAATATGATGCTATCGTTTTAACTGGTGGCGCAACTATTAGAAGAAATTTACCGATAGAAGGTTCAGATTTAAAGGGTGTAGTTCAGGCAATGGATTTTCTAGGTCAAAATAATAGACGCGTAGACGGCAATAAAAATTTAGGAGAAGAAATTAAAGCTACAGGTAAAGATGTAGTAGTTATTGGCGGCGGCGATACTGGGTCCGATTGTATTGGAACTTCTTTTCGTCATGGAGCTAAATCAGTTTCAAATTTTGAAATTATGCCAATGGCTTCCACAGAAAGACCAGAAGGTCAACCATGGCCATTTTGGCCTATGAGACTAAGAACAAGTTCCTCACATAAAGAAGGAGCTGAACGCTTCTTTAGTATATCTACCAAGAAATTTATAGGTGATTCAGATGGTAAGTTAAAAGGATTAATTACTTCAGAAGTAGAATGGATTAATATTCCTGGACAACGACCACAACTTAAAGAAGTTTCTGGAACTGAAAAAGAATGGAAATGTGAATTAGCACTATTGGCTTTAGGTTTTACAGGTTCTGAAAATACCATTGCTAGTCAACTAGGTATAGAAATGGACGCTAGAACAAATATTAAAGCGTCAGAGAACAATTATAAAACGAATATTGCAGGTGTATTTGCTGCTGGTGACCAAAGAAGAGGTCAATCGTTAATTGTTTGGGCAATATCTGAAGGTAGGCAAGCTGCTCATCATGTAGATAAGTTCCTAATGGGTGAATCTGCACTTCCCTTAAAGGGTGATGGAGATTTGCCAAGGGTTTAAAATTTTAATGCAAAATCGATAACAAGAAAATTTGCTTTTACAAATTGTATTGTTAGAAACAGTTTAAATTATTATATTTAAAAAAGCGGTTTCTCTCAAGACGGTTTAGTAAAAGCAAATTTTCTTTTATGTCTCAGATTAAATCATTCAGGACTGATATATTTCTTCTAATCAGTGCCTTGTTTTTTAATCTATATACACTCTACCCACAATTCGCAAATCATAATAGATTCCCCCTTAAATCCTTATCGGTAAATGAAGGACTTCAAACTAATAGTATTTTTGACATTGATCAAGACAAAAATGGATTTCTGTATTTTGCATCTCCTGATGGACTGAGTAAATGGGATGGAAAGGAATTTAAGTTTTATCCCAAAAATTTTGTAAGTGAAAGTGATATCTTAATTTACGATGATAAAGTCTATATAGATAAGCAAAACCAAATCTGGATAAATACAGGAGAGGGATTCATTGAAAAATTTGATTCCATAACCAATAGGTTCAATCGCGCATTACATTTTCCATTTCCCAAAAGTATGTATCAAGATTCTAACTACAATATGTATGTTGGCACCTCTAATTACGGTCTTTTTAAGATAGACAGTCTAAAAAAAGACACACTACAAGTGTTGCAAAAAAAGGATTTTCCTGAACATATTCATGCCATCACAGAATACAACTCTAAAATATGGTCTGCTACCAGCAAAGGTATACTAACAATAGATAGAGAAAGCAAATATCAGTACATAGCGGATGCTGATAATTTTGGCAAAGAGTACACAAGCATTGCCTCCTCAAAAAAACATGGAGTTTGGGCCGGAACATTTCAGAAAGGCATTTACAAATATGAGCATACTACAAAAAACTTTATACTCGTATCTAAAATTAATGGCCAACCTTTACCTTCGGATTTATACGTGCATACCATGTTCTTCGATAGCCAAGATAAATTGTGGATTGGCACCTATGGCAGTGGTGTGTATTTCATAGATTTTGAACTTGGTAAAATACAACAACTAGCTAACAACAAATATGACCCAACTTCTTTGTCTTATGATGCGGTAACATCAATTTTTGAAGACAACGCAACTAATATTTGGATTGGTAGTGATGGTGGTGGAGCAAATATGTACGATTCGCATTTGTTCAAATTTAAAATGCTTTCATCCCAAGATCTGCCAAAAGACATGAACTTAAATATGATAAAAAGTCTTGAAAAAGACACCGGTTCTGGACTTTGGATATCTACCCACAATTATGGACTGTTCCACTTTAACACTGACACTTACAGAATTCGGCAATTTAATGTCCAAAATTCACCGCTTCGGTCAAATAAAATCCAATTTATAAAATTAATAAAACACAAATTATGGATTGCCACAGAAAACAATGAAGTGCAGGTTATGGATTCTTTGGGGAATTTTAAATCCTATGGTAAGTTTTCAACGCCAAGACTTGACATTAGTTATATCTATGAAATTTACGAGGATTCTACTGGTAAAATTTGGTTAACAACTGCCGAAGATGGGCTTGTTTTGTTTGATGAAGAGCAAGGTATCATAGAAAAGTATACTCCAGAACAAGAAAATATTAATTCCCTTTCAAGCAATCTTATATTTTCAATTAAAGAGGACCATAAAAAAAATTTATGGCTTGGCACCAAATACAAAGGGTTATGTAGATTAAACTTGGTTACAAAAGAAATTGACCGCTACCCTCAGATTGAGGGTATGATAAGAACTATTTATGTAGATAAAGAAAATATAATATGGCTAGGAACAAATGGCGAGGGACTTATTAAATTCAATCCAGAAACTCTAGAATTGAAAACGTATTCCACAGATGATGGACTTGCCGGCAATGTAGTTTATTGCATTCTACCAGATAAGCAAAATAATTTATGGTTAAGCTCCAATAGCGGCCTTACCAAATTTAATCAAAACGATGAATCTACAATAATATATGACCAACACGATGGGTTACAATCTTTAGAATTCAATGATAGTGCAGGTTTGGTCGATACCATAAACAACACACTCTACTTTGGGGGATCAAAAGGATTAAACTGGTTTAACCCAGCTTTAATTAAGAAAAATCCGGTAGCCCCAAAAACTGTAATAAAAAAAATTGAGGTATTTTCTGAGGAACAACCTATTATCGAAAAACCTATTTTTAAATACGATGAAAATACCCTGACCTTTACATTTGCCGCACTTCATTTCTCCTTACCGGAAGAAAACCAATATAAATATAGACTGGTTGGATTTGAAAATGATTTTACTTCTTCTAAAAACATTAATTCAGTCAGGTATACAAATCTTGCGCCAGGAACATATGAATTTCAAGTTATATCATCGAATTATGATGGTGTTTGGAATACAAATCCTGACAAGCAAAGCTTCACGATTTTAAAACCTTGGTATACAACCAATTTAGCAATAACCGTATATGGATTTTTGCTTTTACTCAGCATATATGGCTTCTACCGGTATTTTAAATGGCGCTGGCACATAAAAACAAAGCTCTCCCAAGAGCAAAATGAAAAAGAGCGATTAAAAAAATTAGATGAAGTAAAAAATAAACTTTACACCAACATTTCCCATGAAATAAGAACGCCATTAACCCTTATTTCAGGGCCGGTTGAAAACCAATTATCAAAAAAAGACCTTACCGAGGAAGACAAAAGTGAACTTACCCTTATTAAAAGAAGCTCTGACCGACTTTTGAATCTGGTAAATCAAATGTTAGACCTTTCAAAATTGGAATCTGGAAATTTAAGGTTAATGGTAAGCCAAGGAAATTTAAAAGTTTTTTTATTAGAAATATTAAGCTTCTTTGAATTTAAGGCAAAGGAGAAAGGTATTAATTTTGAGAGTAATATAAATTGTGAAGAATCAGCTTGGTTTGACAGGGATTCACTTGAGAAAATCATATCTAACTTACTTTCCAATGCAGTAAAATATTCCTCAGAGAATAGCGAGATAAAAGTTAAGGCTCACCAACATGACCATCATCTTATTTTTAACGTCGTTAACGACTCTAGCAATTTAAAACATAAGGACTTGTCAAGAATATTTGACAGATTCTATCAAGGCGATAATAATAATGATGGAGCTGGAATAGGTCTTTCGTTAGTAAAGGAATTGGTCAGCCACTTACATGGAGTAATTGTAGCCCAACTTATTGACAACAACAAGGTGCAGTTTACGGTAACACTACCAACCGAATCATCCTATTATGCTCCTGATGAACTGGCCAAGAATAAGGAGAGTAGGAGTCAAACTTTTAATAGCCAGACAGAAGAAGATACCACAATGTTAATAGGAACTAAAAAAAAACCCTTGCTCCTATTAGTGGAAGATGATCTAGACATTCGATATTATATAAAATCCATATTTAAAACTGATTATAGGATTAAAGAAGCTTCAAATGGACAAGAAGGATTGAAAAAATCGTTTGAATCAAATCCAGATTTAATTATCAGTGATGTAATGATGCCTGTTCTGGATGGCATAGAAATGAGTAACACTTTAAAATTTGATGCAAGAACCAGTCATATCCCCATTGTACTTTTGACCGCCAAAAGTGGACAACACCATGAAATAAAAGGCCTAAAAACCGGAGCGGATGCTTATATTAACAAACCATTTAACCGTGAAAAATTGGTGATTACCGTTCAAAAACTCATAGAACTACGCTTAAAAATACAGAAGCATTTCAGTCAAACTTTGAGCATAACGCCAGAAATTACCATAACTGCAACAGAAAATAAATTTCTCGTTCTACTAAAAAAAATATTAGACACCCATATTACTGATCCTAGTTTTTCTAGTGTATTCTTTTGTAAGCAAATGGGAATGAGCAGAACACAGCTACACCGAAAGCTAACGGCTATCGTCGGAATGACCACCACGGAATTCATTCGTTCTCAAAGATTAATGTTAGCCAAGGATTTATTACTCAACACGGATGCATCTGTTTCTGAAATTGCCTATCAAGTAGGTTTTTCAACGCCCTCCTATTTTAATCGCTGCTTTAAAGAGTATTTTGGCAAAACCCCTTCAGAATGTAAGAAGTAACCCCTTCAATCCCATTCATTACATCACTTGAAACATATGTTCTAATCTACGGAACATATCTGCAATCCTTTTGCCGCGTCCCATCCTAATTTTAGGCTATCCAAAAATCGCAATGTGCATTTTAAATTGTACAAAACATACAAATGCAGCATATATGTCCCCATTAACCATATGGAAAAAGGCACATATAAACTTAAGATTTTAGAGAACAATAAAGTGATAAAAACATTCAAAATATATAAAAAATAAAATCTATCGTATGAAATCCAACAGCAATAACATCATCGTTTGGCTAGGTATATTTTTCGCTTTGCAAGGATGCATGGAACACCAAAAAGATAAAAAATCACCACTTGTATCAGTAAATATGGATAACGCTTCAGGTATCTTCAATGTACGTACCCTTGGTATGGAATTTAACTCAAAAGACACACTAAACTCTGGTTGGAATAGGATTAACTATACCAATGAATCTGAAGAAGTTCATTTTATTCTATTAGATCTTTACCCAAAAGGCAAAACATCTAAAAATACAAAGGAAGAGATTTTACCTGCTTTTGAGGAAGGAATGAAATTAATAATGGCTGGAGATATGGAAAAAGCAGTAACTGCATTTGGTAAACTTCCTCCTTGGTTCCAAGAGGTAAAATACATGGGTGGTACGGGTTTAATTTCTCCAAAACATAAAGCAATGAGCACAGTATACCTGGAACCAGGACTATATATAATGGAGTGTTATATAAAGATGTTTAATGGGGAATGGCATACATTACATGGTATGTATAAAGAAATTATTGTCACGGTTAAAAATACAGGGCTACAACCACCCATCCCAACTGCAAAAATAGAAATCTCAAGCTCGGAGGGTATTATATTAAAAGATAGCATTAAAAAAGGTAATCAAGTTTTTGAAGTAGATTTTAAAGACCAGACCATTTACGAACACTTTTTGGGACATGACGTTAACTTGGTTAAATACAATGCTACAGCGTCCTTAGACGAACTGATACATTGGATGAATTGGATGAATCCAGAAGGCTTAAGAACACCAACACCAGATGGATTTACATTCCTAGGAGGTGTAAACAACCTTCCTGCTAATAGCAAGGGATATTTTGAAGCAGAACTTACCCCAGGCAACTACCTTTTAATAGCAGAAGTACCCGAATCTGATGAAAAAAAACTACTTAAAAAATTTTCAATTCACAATTAAAACCTTCCATTATGAAACACTTTTTAAAAATTCTATTTGTTGCCTATTTATCCATGTCTTGCACTACAGAAGATACTCTAGAAATAGACAAAAAAGAGGAAATTCAAGAAAATCCTCAGACAGAAACACCAAATAATGTAGATGACCTACAAGGAGACTGGTTTAGGGTTGGGGGCAATAATCCATCAAATAATGGGATGCTAGTAAGGGTGGTTAATGACCAAGGTTTAATAGTTCTTCCACAAGATTCTGGCTTTAAAAAAGAGGATATTAAATGGAAAGATATTCTATCCACTGAAACGACGGACTATATTTATATGGAACTTGGTAGTGACTACAATTACTATAATGCCCAAATGGAAATTGGATCCGACGACACGCTACGTATTTCTGTAGCGACGGCCGGAGTTGGTAACGTTCAAAAATGGGTGCGTAATTTTGCTGAATTAGACGAATGCATGCCCTATGAACCCATGAATACCGAGGATTCGATTAATGAATATTGGGATGCCATTAATGAAACAGACATGTATCCTGGACTATTACCTGCCGTAACTAGTCCGGGTGGTGGGTATTATACTGTAACCCTTAGTAACGATAGCGGGGTGGTGCCAGGGATGAAGGTTACTTCATCTAACGATACTTCCGGAGCAATTGCCAATAGTACAGCGGCAGCTACTAATGATGAAAATACCCGAACTACAAGTTTTTTGGTGCATCCTGAAGTGAGCTATGATATTGCAGCGCATTACTCTTCATTCACGCCTGCAAGCATAAGTCCCACCCCATATAAAATTAATTGGAACTTTACGGATATAGTGGATTGTTATGAACCAAACAACGAATTGTCAGAAGCAAAGTCTATTCCCAAAGATGAAATAATAGAAGCATATGCCATTACCGGTTTTATTAATAATAATGTGGTATTCGGCGAACCTCAAAGCTACGACTACTATTCAGTTCAACTTAGACAACCGGCCAAGATAAAAGTTGAATTTCTTGAAGTTCCTTCTAGCATAAATCTGAATTTAAAAATATTTACAACTAACGGGGAACAAATAGTAACCGAATATGAAGAGATTTCCGGAACAGTTTCCGAAGACGGGGCTATTTATAAAATTCAAACAAGTTCCATCCGTGAAGAAGGTACGTATCTTGTTAGAGTTAGCATTGGTGGTAGTAGAACTACGGTAGTAAATCATGATCAAGAAATTCCTGAACATTGGAATACACCCTACAAATTCAAGGTTACAGCAATAGAATAAAGGATTTTCAAATTTTACCAAAAAAAAAGCCCCCTTACATTCCTGTAAGGGGGCTTCGAAAAA
>TARA_R110002051_G_scaffold126007_2_pt1 | contig 39238 bp, 30 predicted proteins | sample TARA_R110002051 | Tara Oceans TARA_R110002051 (sample SAMEA4397023) | marine metagenome | biome: Polar Biome; feature: [MES] marine water layer (ENVO:01000295) within the mesopelagic zone...; material: water (ENVO:00002006), including particulate matter (ENVO:01000060) such... | reverse complement strand
GCTTTGGTTTTACCCTCTTGAGCATTGCGCAATAAGCCGTTAATATCCTTTAAAAATACCCCTTGAAAAAACCAAGCTCCAAAGTGATTCTTAAAATGTGCAAGCGCAACAACGTTTTTACCATTTAAGGTATATGTTGGGATATTCCATTTGTAATCTTCCTCTAGCACACTGTTGTTTAATATTTCGCGTAAGCGCAATAAACCCTTTAGAAATGGGCTATCATTTGAAAAATATTCAGTTAGCTTTTTAGTTTTCTCCATACATTAAATGTACAAAAAATACAATTGAGTCTCTCAATTATACATTTCAGTAGGATGGATTGGCACAGCTTTGAAGATGGATGCATCTTTGAATTATCAATCAAAATCAATCAATCATGAAATCATTTTTATTCACGCTTCTTTGTTTGGCATATTTATCTTTGGGTGCTCAAACAACCATTACTGGAATCGTTACAGATGCTAGCGGACAGCCGATCCAGGGCGCTAATGTATATTTGGATGGCACCTATGATGGGGTCTCTTCCTCAGAAGATGGAAGTTTTTCATTTACGACCACAGAAACTGGAGATCAAGTACTCACGGTATCCATGTTATCCTTTGAAACCTTTGCATATTTTGGAGATGTTTCTACCATGAAAAATTTTCCAATCAGGTTACGCGAGGATGTCAATTCTTTAGATACGGTAGTTATTTCTGCGGGGACTTTTGAAGCGAGTGATAATAGTAAGGTGTCTGTTCTTAAACCGCTAGATGTTGTGACAACTGCATCTGCGTTAGGAGATTTTGTAGGAGCACTTCAAACACTTCCTGGCACTACCACCGTAGCTGAAGACGGCCGCTTATTTGTGCGCGGAGGAGATGCCAATGAAACTCAGATATTTATTGATGGTATCCGCGTTTTTACGCCTTACACACCTACAACAAATAACATCCCTACTCGAGGGAGATATTCTCCTTTCTTATTTGATGGGATTACCTTTTCAACGGGAGGCTATTCTGCAGAATATGGAGAGGCTTTGTCGAGTGTTTTGTTATTAAATACCATTGATGAGCCTGATCAAAACAAAACAGATATTTCGGTTATGTCGGTGGGTGGCGCTTTAGGTCTTACACGCAAGTGGGAGCGAAGTTCTCTTAGTATTAGTACTTCTTATATTAATTTGGCTCCTTATATCGCTCTGTTTCCGGATCGCAATGAGTGGGAAAAGCCTTTTCAAGGGTTGGCCGGAGAAGCTGTATACAGATATAAAACAGACAATGGCCTTTTTAAATTATATACAGCAGTAGATCATTCTAATTTTGAATTGACACAAGAGGATATAAATATTGAGGAAGGGGTTAATTTCAAACTTCTCAATACCAATGTGTATTTAAATACAAGTTATGCAGGAGTGATTTCTGATACTTGGAGCATACGTACAGGTGGGAGCTATACGCTTTCGCGAAATAAGGTAGGGATCATATCCAACACCATCGATGATACAGAGAATTCTGCCCACGTGAAAGTTCGCTTAAAAAAACGCTTTAGTAACCGCTTCAAGATTGCTTTCGGAGCTGAACAATTTATTACCGATTTTAATGAAGATTTCCAAGGAACCTTTGATGAAGAAACCTTTGCCGCTACCTATGGGTATAGAAGTAATATTTCGGCAGCCTTTGCCGAAAGTGATATTATCTTTTCGAAGAAGTTGGCTCTTAAAGTTGGACTTCGGGCCCAATACACCGACTTGATGGATGCTTTTACTATTTCACCCCGAGTATCCTTTGCGTATAAAACAGGGAGGAAGAGTCAGCTTTCAGTGGCTTATGGAGATTTCTTTCAAAACCCAGCGAGTGAGTATCTTAAATTCTCGACAGATTTTGAACCACAGAAAACCAATCACTATATCATGAATTATCAGTACAGTGATAATGGTCGAATTTTTAGAGCTGAAGTATACCGCAAGTCGTACGATAAATTGGTCACTTTAGATACTGATTTTGCCAGTTTTGAAAGTGAATACGGCAATGATGGTGAGGGCTATGCTCAGGGCTTGGATATCTTTTGGAGAGATAATACGAGTATTAAGAATATGGATTATTGGCTCAGTTACTCTTATTTGGATACAGAGCGTCAATACTTGAATTATCCTCTTAAGGCAAGACCTTCTTTTGCGAGTACTCATAATTTTTCGGCGGTAGCCAAGTATTTTATTACTGATTGGAAATCACAATTTGGTCTGAGTTATCAGTACGGGTCTGGAAGAACGTATACTAATCCTAATAATCCGGGATTCTTACAAGAACAGACCAAATCATTTAATAGTATAAGTTTAAACTGGGCCTATTTAATTTCGCCTCAGAAAATTTTATATGCCTCGGTGAATAATGTATTAGGCTTTAATAATATCAATGGCTATCAATATAGTGACACACAGAATATTCAAGGAAGTTTTGATCGTCGTGCCTTGACACCAGCGGCAGACCAGTTCTTTTTTGTAGGTTTCTTTTGGACCATTAGTGATGATAAAACGACTAATCAATTAGATAGTTTATAAGGAAAGAGAATAAGAAATTAATGCAGTTGTGAAAATAAACTCAAAAAAGGGGTAACAAAACGATAGCTAAGTGGATATGGTTGTAAACAGTAACAACAACCCAACAGTCGAAAGGCTGTAATTAAAACTTAGAAATCATGACAACAATTTTGAAAACAATCGGAAAAGTAATGACAGTAGGAATGGTAGTATTAGCATTCATCTCCTGTGAGAAAGAAGAAGTAAAGGATACTATAGTAGCATCCAATTTAGAAACATCTGAAGATGCCTTTGATTATGACCAATTTGGTCGAGCACATAATGATTACTTAATGTATGTGCATGCTACTGGAGAGCAAGATAAAAAAGTACGTTTTGAATACGGTAAATCCTATGTAGATCCAGTCTTTGGAAGCTTTGATGTAGGTATTGACTATAACGCTTTAGTAGCTGGTATGCCTGCTCATATGCGTAAAGTAGATCAAATTATTAACGGAACTTACCAAGCATCTCAAGAGACAGTTACCCCAGAGATGAAGCGATTTTTAGACGAATTAGCTACATTGACGCATAACAGCTTACAAGAAGGAATTAGCTTGGAAGAGTTTATTGTTCGCTTGGAAGATTTGGAAGAGCGTATTGCTCAGACACAAGATCTTCAGATCAATTTGGATGGAAACTATGCAAATGACGGAGCGAGTATGATGGCAGTTACATCGATCCTTAAGTACAGTGTTCAATATTGGGCAATGGTAGATGGAGACACTACTAGAGTGGGATTATGGTCAAAAATCAAACGAGGACTTGCAGACGCTTGGGGATATGTATCAGCATGGACAAACAATGGAGATGGTAGTTATTCATGGGATCCAGGTTCTGCAACAGTTAATGCCGATTGTCATTCTGACCAGGTATATGAGAATTAAGAATAAATAGAAAAATGGTTAATATAAAAAAGCAGGCGAGAGCCTGCTTTTTTTATGTTTAAGCTAAGGGAAGACTATACTTTGTAAGATGTTTCTGTAAAAAACGGCTTTTGATGAAGGAATATTTGTTTTTGGGAATTAGTTTTCGGACATTAATTTTTAATAAACTGATAATCAGGTATTTATACTTGTTATTTTTATGTTTTGGGATCCTCTTAGATATTAAAAATTGTGCGTTTAGAAAAAAGGATCCTCTTCACTGAAGTATCATTTTAATTTAAACATTATGTCAGTAGAAAAACCAATCGACATTATTACTGTCGATGCAAGTGCCGATGGCAATGACAACAAATTTTTGGAGAAGGTTCGAAACAAGTTAGAAGGAGAATTAACGCATACTAGCGTAGAAAAAATGGTAGATGGTGTACTCGCCAAATTGAAAAAAGGAGAATGTATAGGCAAACTAGAAATCGTTGGCCATGGAGATGCTGGATTATTGGCCGTTGGTAGTAGGCGATCGGGTAGCATAACTGGCAAACGCATTAATGGTGGGAAAGATGAGTGGGATGATCAATTACTTCGACTGAAAGGGAAGTTTTGTGAAAAAGGAAAGATTGTACTTGCTGGTTGTAGTGTAGGAGTTTGTGATAAAGGAGCCGCAAAAATGTTAGAAGTTGCCAATCTTCTAGATGTCAAAGTATGCGCTGCTTCAAAAACGATCAAACCTGGCGATTTTGGTAAGAATGGCTATAAAGGTCAAACTACTGAAGTTTCGCCAGGCGATAAAGCTGGTTGCCGCCTAGCAGAAGATCCAAAACGTGTTAAGAAATTAAGCAAAGTTAAGGATCATGGATCTCGACTTATTTCTCCAAATAAGGTAAAGGCACTTGGACTCAAACGTAGCGGTGCCTCTCATTCTCATTCTACAGTATATCCTATACATGATAAAGAAGTTATTCAATCGCTTTTTGAATATGTTGACTTTAGTACAGCCTATGACGGTAATGAATTAAGTTCGATTATAGACGTCGAACTCTCCGTTTCTTTTAATGATTATGTGACCGATAGTTGGGCCGTGATTTTAAATTATGAAGCACTAGAAATTGTAAGGAATAACAATTTCTTACTCTTTGAAATCACTAATTCCAAAGCCTTTAAATGTCAAATAGAATGGCTTATGAATATTCAATCTAATACAGATGCTTTGTACCGTGATATGTTTGGATTCAATACACAGCGCCCTAATTCTAGCCAAGGTCAGCCCTTAAAGGAATTCAGAGCTTTAGTTTTAGCAAAAATTGATAAACCATATCGCTCCCTTAGCGGACAAGAGTTATTAAACAGTCCGCTTTCTGTAATAAAGGGAATTGGTCCAGTTACTGAGCAACAGCTTATGGAAGCCTTAAATATCAATACTGTTGCAGATCTTGCAGTCATCAACGTAGATAACCGTTGGACAAAAATTGCGAGGAAAATTGAAACCCTTGCTCAAATGGAGGCAGAATCAAAGTAATAGGTGAAAGAATACATATCTACAGCGATCAACTATTTATTGGCTTAGTATCTCTATAAGTACTATAGATTATAACTATTTTTGCCACGCTAAAAATACCCTATGATTGCTGTAGATAATATTGCTGTTGAATTTGGTGGAGATACCCTCTTTAGTGAGGTGTCATTTGCCATTAATGAAAATGATAAAATTGCCCTAATGGGGAAAAATGGTGCTGGAAAATCAACCATGATGAAGATCATAGCTGGAATCCAAAAAGCAACGCGCGGCGGAATTCGATATCCCAAAGATGCCGTAATTGCATATCTGCCACAACATCTTTTAACCGATGATAATTGCACCGTCATGGAAGAGGCATCGAAAGCCTTTGCCCACATCTTTGCAATGAAGGACGAGATGGATCGTCTTAATAAAGAACTGGAAACACGTACGGATTACGAAAGTGATGCCTACATGAATATTATTACCAAAGTATCTGATCTTGGAGAGCAGTTCTATGCGCTCGAAGAAATTAACTATGAAGCTGAAGTAGAGAAAGCCCTTGCAGGACTAGGTTTTAAACGCAGCGATTTACAAAGACCCACCTCTGAATTTAGTGGAGGATGGCGAATGCGCATTGAACTAGCAAAAATACTTTTGCAAAAACCTGATTTGATCCTCTTGGATGAACCTACTAACCACGTCGATATAGAATCGGTGATCTGGTTAGAAGATTTCTTGCTAAATAAGGCTAAGGCCGTGATCGTAATCTCACACGATAAAGCTTTTATTGACACCATTACCAATCGCACCATAGAGGTGACCATGGGGAGGATTTATGATTATAAAGCCAATTATTCTCATTACCTAGAACTAAGAGCAGATAGGCGATCGCATCAAATAAAGGCCTATGAGGAGCAGCAAAAATTTATTGCAGATAATATGCTTTTTATCGAACGATTTAAAGGCACTTACTCAAAAACAAATCAGGTTTCTTCTCGAGAAAAGATGCTCGAAAAACTCAAAATCATTGAAATCGATGAGATAGATACGACTGCTCTAAAGCTTCGTTTCCCACCGGCCATGCGTTCTGGAGATTATCCGGTAACAGCAATAGATTTATCTAAGTCTTATGACGATCATGTCGTTTTTAAAGATGCTAATATGTCTATCGCTCGAGGCGAAAAAGTGAGCTTCGTGGGAAGAAATGGAGAAGGGAAATCAACAATGATTAAAGCAATAATGGGAGAGATTGATTTTGAAGGTAAGTGTACGCTGGGGCATAATGCCAAAGTAGGCTACTTTGCTCAAAATCAAGCTTCACTTTTAGATCCTGAGTTGACCGTCTTTCAAACTGTAGATGAAGTTGCCAAGGGAGATGTGCGAACACAAATTAAGAATGTCTTAGGCCGCTTTATGTTTGCGGGCGATGCTATTGACAAAAAGGTTAGCGTACTCTCTGGAGGAGAAAAGACGCGTTTAGCAATGGTGAAGTTATTGTTAGAGCCCGTGAACCTCTTGATTTTAGATGAGCCCACAAATCATCTCGATATCAAGTCGAAAGATGTCCTGAAGGAAGCTTTAATGGAATTTGATGGCACCTTAATCCTCGTTTCTCACGATCGTGATTTCCTACAGGGGCTCGCTCAAAAAGTATTCGAATTTAAGGATAAGAGAGTCATTGAGCATTTTGAATCTATTGATGATTTCCTTGTCCGCAACCGTTTGGAGAACTTAAAGGAAATGGACCTAAAAGGGTAGGAAGCCAAGTGTGATTGTAAGCAGTTTCCTGACTACTGGACAGGCAGGCGCGAAAGTGTACACCTCATGAAGGGATGCACTTCAATTAAATACTAAAATTAAGATCTACCCCAGACATACTAGCTTTTCAGTATATTCGTTTTAAAATAAAATAATCCTATGAAATATTTAGCATTTGCCCTTTGTCTTTTAATAGTGTCTTGTAGCAAAGATGACACAACAACTCCTATGGATGAAGCTTGTACTGAAGAGTTTGTTTTCGGTCTTGTTATCACTGTAAACGATGCAGCTACTGGTGCTGGGTTAAATCAGGTAGTAATTACTGCAAGAGAACCTAGTTATAGTGAAGTACTTGCTGCTACAACCTCAGCTGGTGTTTATCAAGGTGCAGGGGAGCGAGTTGGCTCTTATACTTTAACTGTAGAGAAAGATGGGTATCAGACCGTTGTTACAGATGTAATTACTGTAGAAGCAAATGAGTGTCATGTGATAACTCAAGCCCGTACTTTTAGTTTACAAGAATTATAAGATTCCTTTTATTAAGATCTATAAAAATAGAAATCCTGAGTGTGAGCTCAGGATTTTCTTTGTTTAAATACTAGTTGTTAGCCTATTAATGACCATAAATGTCATTATATAAAGCTATATATTTTTCCTTGATAATTTTACGTTTCATTTTCATTGTAGGCGTAAGATGTCCATCTTCAACCGTCCATGCATCTGGCGTTAAACGGAAGACTTTTACTTTCTCCCATTTAGCAAAACTCTCATTAGCCTCATCCACTTCTTTTTGGAAGCGCTTCTGAACTCTTTCCATACTTAAGAGATCTTCAATGGAAGCTGAAGCAATTTCTTTCTCTTCTGCCCACTCTTGTAGATATTCAAAATTAGGTTGTATCAAGGCAGCTGGCATTTTTTCGCCATCACCTATTACCATAATTTGCTCAATAAAGCGGGATTGCTTGAAGCGGTTCTCAAGAAGTTGTGGAGCAACATATTTGCCTCCTGAAGTCTTAAACATCTCCTTCTTACGATCGGTAATCTTTAAGAAACCATCTGCATCAATCTCTCCAATATCTCCCGTATGGAAATAACCATTTTTGATTACTTCGTCGGTTTGCTTTTGATCTTTATAATAGCCCATCATTACGTTAGGTCCTTTTACAAGAATTTCACCGTCTGAGGCAATTTTAACTTCGACACCTGGAAGAAGCCTACCAACTGTTCCTACTCTAAATCCGCCTTCACGCATATCGTTTACAGAACATACTGGTGAGGTTTCGGTAAGTCCGTAACCTTCCATGATTCCCATTTCGGCAGCGTTAAAGATACGTGCAAGTCTTGGTTGTAGCGCTGCACTTCCAGAAGCAATAAGTTGTAAGTTTCCACCTAAACCTTCTTTCCATTTTGAAAATATTAATTTTCGTGCGAGTCCTAATTTCTTTTCATACCACCAGCCATTTTGACCGTATGGTTCATATTTTAATCCAATGTCGACTGCCCAGAAAAATAAAAATTTCTTAATTCCCGTTAGAGCCTCTCCTTTTGCAATGATCTTATCGTAGACTTTTTCTAAGAGTCTTGGAACTGCAGTCATTACTATAGGCTGCACTTCTTTTAGGTTATCACTTATTGTCTCTAGTGATTCTGCAAAGTAGATAGAAACACATCTATATTGATATAGATACATCAACATGCGCTCGTAGATATGACATACTGGTAGAAAACTCAAAGCACGTACATTATCTGCAGGAATAGGTAAGCGATGTGAACTCGCGAGTGCATTACTTACAATATTCTCATGGCTTAACATAACCCCTTTAGGTCTTCCAGTAGTACCAGAAGTATATATAAGCGTTGCTAAATCTTTTGTATCAACAGCGTCTTTGGCTTTTTCTACTTCATCTTGGTTGCTTGTGTCGGCACCTAAGTCGAGTACTTTAGACCAATTGTCGCAAGCATCTCCTAGGTCGTCAAAAGAAAATACTCCTTTTAACGAAGGCACTTTATCCATAATGGCAGCTACTTTTCCTTGTACTTCAGTACAGGATACAAAGCAGTACTTCGATTCGGAATGGTTAAGGACATATGCATAATCATCAATGGAAATAGTTGGGTAAATGGGTACATTTTGAGCCCCTAATTGGAGAATTCCAATATCACAGATATTCCATTCTGTGCGGTTGTTCATAGAGATTACCGCAATTTTGTCATTGGGCTGAACTCCCATTCGCAGTAAACCACGACTAAGGGCATTTGCCTTGTCTATATATTCTTGTGTTGACGTTGATATCCACTTGCCGTCCTTCTTAACGTTAAGAGCATCAGGGAGGTTCTTTTGTTCCAGTTGATAGTAAGGAAAGTCAAAGAGTCTAGTTATTTCCATTGGGAGGTTATTTATATTGCAAAATATGAAAAATAGATGGCTTTTCTTGCGATAATTTAAAAATCCAAAACACTAAATATGCGAATTTTACTATTTAGCTGATTTACAGGCACAAAAAAAGCCTCTAACTAGTAGAGGCTTCTGGAATATGTATGTATTTTCTTTACTTTTTAATTACTTTAAGGGTTGTGGTTTTGTCTTTGGCAGTAATTTGTACAAAGTAAATACCAGTAGAAAAGCCTGAATAATCCAATTGACTATCACCACTTTGCATTTTTAGTTGAGAAATACGCTGTCCTTGAATATTATAAATAGCAGTTTCATAGTTGAGCATAGATGTGGAGATATTCAAAATATCCTCTACCGGATTTGGGTAAAAAGAGAACGCTTTCGCGAAAGCGGAATCAATCTCAAGAGCCGGATCTTTCACAACATTGAATTCCAAATCATCAAAGTAGAAACCATCACGAGTATTACCATTATCTGAGACCAATTGAAAGCGAGCAAGGATGGTTTGACCTAGGTAATCACTTAGGTTAATTTCTTCTTTTACCCATTGTGTTTGAACTCCGTCATAAATAGGTTCTCCATCTACTTGTTGTGCACTGCCTTTTGTTGTAAACAAACCGCATTGAGGAGTCCAAGTCGTACCGGCATCTGTTGAAATTTCAAATTGAACATAATCAAAACCATCTTCAATATCCCAACGTGCCTGATAGCTAACACCCGCACCTAAAGCGGTAGTTAAGTCAATTACTGAACTGAGTGCAATGGTGGTGTCTTCATTATTTGCATAGTTGCCACTGGCCGAATCGGTTATTGAACTTGGAGATGAAAAGTAAGTACTTGTGGTTGTATCCCAATCATTAGATTGGAAACCAGTTGTTGTACTGCCTCCATCGGCAAAGAAAACCTGCTCTGTATCTCCATAAATCTGAGTTACTGTTGTTGTAAGGTTATACATGCCATTATTAACCACGAGATCAAAAATGATTTCTTCTCCCTGAGCGGTTCCAGAAGTAATGGTGTATGTGATGGAACCGTTATTTTCTTCTAGGGTATTCATATTATTAAAAGAAACGGGCGTTCCTGCATTGTCGATATTTGAAGAAATAGGGATTAAGGTTACCGTAAAATCTCCATCCCCTGCAATTCCAATATTTTTGAGATCAAAATTAACCGTTACCGAGGCTGATGAACCAATATATAGCGGATTGGTTGTGCTAAGCTGCCCATAGTTATTAGTCATTTTGGCGGCCGTTAGGTTATGATACATCATTTCCTTACAAGTAGGGTCAATCGCACTGGCTGAAGGCCAGAAGCTAGTGCCAATTTCTGGTGTAAAGGCAAAAATCTTATCATGAGTGCCTACTGTGCCATACATAAAGTCATCGCTATCTCCAGAATAAGGAGAATCTCTTAAAGCAAAATATCCGTTTTGAGAAGTAAGTTCAGCTGCAACAGTTTGATATAGGGCATCATCTGGTGTAGCTACATCTGCATAGCCAAATGGGTAATACAGAAGTTGTCCAGATGTATGATTATTAAATGCCATTACAAATTCATGCTGCTCAACAAACCATTTAATGGCTTGAGTTTCTATTTCAGAGAAAGGAGTAGGCCCACGATAAATAGAACTTCCCGTACTACCTGACGAACCAGGACCGCCCCAAGATCCATTACTCGGATCGCCGTTAATGTGATAGTCGTAGTTTCTGTTATTATCAATGCCATACCCATTCTTACGGTTTTTACGCCAAAAGCCACCGCCACTAGGGTCAGTAACTTCGTTATAGAGGTAGCCATCAGGATTTACGATGGGCACAAAGTATAATTCGGTATTGTCTACGATGCTTTTGATTTCAGGATCGGTGTCATAGTTTTCGAGGAGATACCACATATAGTATATGTTCTGCATCAATGACATAGGCTCTCTTGCGTGGTGAATTGAAGTGTAAAGAATTTCAGCTTCCGATTCATCGGTATCAGGATTATCACTAATACGCACCCATTTGATACCATTGCTACCAATATTTGGTGTAACGCTCGTATCGGGTTGCCCTTCGGTTAGGAAGCTGCTAATATCACTCGGCGCTGAAATTAAATTAGGATATAAAGAGCGCATATCATCTAATTCATCTAATACTTCTTGGTAGGTCAAATAGCCTCCCATACTACCTTGATTGAAATTGACCGGGGTAGGATAGGTTAAAGGATTTGCAGTATTTACACATGCAGTCGCGTTGCGCTGAGGATCAGCTTGCATACTGATACTATTTTGAGCTAAGAATTCCGCTTTTACATCAGCAACTAATATTTCGACTTGAAAGCCAGACGCTCGAATTTGATCTAATTCTACAGTGGAAAATTCTGAGATGAAGTAGTAATCTTTTTTATGAATACCATGATCCACAGGAATATCCAAAGCGACTAAACGCTCCAAATCTTGACTTTGATTGAAGGATATTTTTGCTTTTTGGTATATAACCGATTCTTGTGCCAATGCTTGTGCGCTCGTAAAGCTAGACAAGAAAAGACAGCTTGATAAGAGTACTGTGAAAAGTAAGTTTTTCATGATTGTAGGATATTGTATGCAGTTTTAAGAGTATACAAGGCCAAAGGCCTTTGGTATTAAACAATTTGCTATTGTTTATTCCCCCCAAAGCTAAGGATTAATTGGGAAAAGGACGTAGCTTAATACCCTTTTCTAAAAGAGTCAGTTTTGCTTAGATTTAGGGATTTAATATGCTGAAATCATCTAAGGATTAGGTCTGTGCTAGTATTTTTTTTTAGTAAAACAATTTGACCTAAATGATAATGTGCATGTTCAATAATTCTATGAAGGTTTCTATAATAATTTCCGTATTTAGGATTTACAAATATCTGATGGAGTTCTTCTTGAGTTAGGAATTCAATTTGAGAAGCAAAGCGTTCTGCTTTTATTGCGTATTGTTTGAGTAGTAGTTCCCAATCTTCGTGTGATTCAATAGGAGGGTGATCAAAGCTTTTCTTGTCAATAATTTTCAAAGAATCCCCTTGATGTACCTGAAGCACACCTCCAATGTAATAATGTATATGATATACTAAGATGGCGATCGTATATAAATTTTAGACCTGAGATGTGGCTTGTATCCAAGTTACATCTGCCAAATGATCTTTAATTTTAGATGCTGTCCAATTGCCACCAATATAAACCTCTCTTAAGTGTTTAGCAATAAGTGCGGGAGTCTCCATTTTTATAAGTCGTGTAAGTAATATTATAGAGAATGAAAGTTACTAAATATGACAGAAACATTTTACACACAGGATCTTCTAATCTTATGCAGATACGTGCTCTTCAAGTCTGTCAAAAACAGATCCCCAGCCATTCATAAGCCCCATTTTTTCTTGTTGGATACAATACTCTTCAGAAGCGTGTACAACGTGAAAAACAAAGTGGGTCTGATCTCCTTTTTCTTTCAAAATAATGTGAAGTTCTACACCTTCAGTCATAGGTTTAAAGTTTGCTGAGGTTACAAGTCTATGGGGGGCTTCTATTTCCATATAAATTCCATCACCTATAAATGCGTTCCCATCTTTCATTTTCATTTGAAATTCCCAGTAACCTCCTACACGAAAATCGTGTTTTATGATTTCTGTGGTCATCGATTTAGGGCCCCACCATTGGGCAATGTGTTCTGGTTGTGTCCAAGCTTTCCATACTAAGGATATAGGAGCTTTAAAGGTGCGCTCTAAGGTGATAGTGCGATTGTTGTTGTAGTCCATAATTAATTTTTTTTGGTGTTGGCTTGTAATTCAGCGAGGTAATTTTCAAAGGAATCGAGTTGATCTTCCCACAGCTGTTTGTATTGATCCAACCACATAAATGCAGGAATTAATTGTTTAGGCTTAATAAGACAAAAGCGCTCTCTACCTTTTTGCTCGATATGAATAAGGTCACATTCCTGTAAAATTTTAAGGTGTTTTGAAATCGCGGGCCGACTCACATTAAATTGAGCTGCAATAGAATTTACAGTTAGTGATTCCTTGGAGAGAAGTGTAATAATATCTCTTCGTACTGGATCTGCAATGGCCTGAAAAACATCTCTACGCATAAATATGTAACTAATTGGTTACAAGTATATATGTAATCATTTGGCTACACAATATTTATATGACTTATTTAGAGTAGGTTAGGGGTTTAAGCCTCCAGGGATAAAAGCTCTTATGCCTTTCAGGAAAGCTGACGTGCTAGCCTGTACGGTCTTTAGGAAATTGCACCTAGTTGAATTAGTGAGTTTTGAATATCATCTTTGTGAACTACTCAGCTTTTTATTTGAAAACAAATCTTCTGATAACAACAAAGACAAACACCATCACCGAGTATATCAGAAAAAACGGCAAAATAATGTCCTTCAAACCTGCGACCAGCAAAATGGCAATTAGGAGTAATTGAAAGCCCAGGCCAAAAGTAGAGACCGCAGTCATAAACCAATTGGGGAAACTCACAGCCTTAGAGGCTTTTGGGTCAAGGGCATAAATAGCCTTGTCAAAACCTCCATACAAGATCTTATACATGCTAAACAAGATATCTACATGTCTTTGATTCTCACCTTTAAGGGCAATGGGTGTCTCATTTTCAAAAACTCTGCTAGTAGTGTCGCCATTCCATTGGTTTCTCAGTATGACGTAATAGTAATTATACAAGGTGCCTTGTAATTGCAACCCTAAAAAGGCGAAAAAAGTTATCCAAGCACTCGTATCTGTTATGTGCCAGAGACTTAGAAATATTACAGCATTTAGGAGGATGTCGGCTACAGAATCTAGATAACGCCCTGTATATGAAGGTGTATTTTTGACACGAGCCAGTTCACCATCAGCTGCATCTAATATTGATTTTAGAATTAAGAATACTGCAGCCAGTAAGTAGTAGCCCTCAAGAATAAAATAGACTCCCACAAGACCAGATATTATAAAAGTGATGGTAATATGAATGGGGGTGAAGCTGGTATTTATTAATGTTTTTGCAATCCATCTTGCCATCGGTCTCCCATAATCTGATAGATCCAAAAATTGATGCTCATTAGGAAGTTTAGACATAAATTACAAAAGAAAACTGTGTTGCGGAAGATACCAATTGTGTTAGAATGAAGATACAGTTAAATGATAGCTTTTAAGGGTTTTTTTAAAAAAATCATCATACCTTTTTTTTTAGAAATTCTGATTCTTAAGTTTCACTAATCTGAAAGACAAGGAATTATTTTTACTAGATGTCGTTTTCTAAATTCGTATTAATTTGGTACTGTATTCTCCATAATATACCGCGTAATCAAACTAAATAAATGTCTCCGAGTGTTTCGACCCTCGTAAATTCCATGAGAGCGGTTGGGATAAGCCATCATATCAAAGACTTTGTTTTCTTTAATCAATTCATTGATTAGCATTTCTGCACTTTGATAATGTACATTATCATCGGCTGTACCGTGAATGATCAAAAGGTTTCCTTCTAGATTTTTGGCATAAGTAATAGGAGATCCATTCACAAAATCTTCATAGTTTTCTTGCGGTAAACCCATATACCTTTCCTGATAAATATTGTCATAGATTAATTGGTTGGACACTGCGGCAACTGCCACCCCCGTTTGATAAACCTCTGGATATTTAAACATGAGATTGAGCGTCATGCTTCCACCACCACTCCAGCCCCATACTGCTGTTCGATTTTCATCGAGATAATCTAGTTTTAGTATTTCCTTAGCGGCAAGAGCTTGATCCTGAGTGTTAATCACACCAATTTTTCTATAGATACTCTTTCTCCAAGCACTACCCTTTAGGCAGGGAGTCCCGCGATTGTCCATATCAATAATAACATATCCTTTTTGTGCCATGTATATGTTTGTTAGGCCAATTTGATTGTCTAATGCTACCTGACCCCAAGGTTCACCGTAAACATGAAATAACACAGGGTATTTTTTAGTGGCATCAAAATTTGTGGGCATAATCATGCGCGCATCCATAGTAATTCCTTCAGAAGTTGTCACTTCTGTAAATCGTACCTCAGGTAGTTTTAATTTATTTAATTGTGCTTCATAGGCCGCATTATCTACAAGGACTTTTATCACCTTATGGTCTGGCAGACTAATTAATCTAACAGTTCTTACCTTTTGAGAACTTTGATGTACATGAATGGCATAATGTCCATTGGGACCAATATCATAGGTGTTCAATCCGCTAAATTCTGATGGAGTAATGCGCCGATCCTTTCCTTTTCCTTTAAGATCCACGCTATACAAGTACCTCTGTGTACTATTGGTAGGAGAGGCAATATAATACACTTGTTTCTTAGTTGTGGCGTGCATGGATGCAACATCATAATCAAATGGGGTGAGATTTGTTTTTGCTCCTGTAGTAATATTCACTTTGTAAATACGTCGCCAGGCATCGCCTTCTGTCATCCTTAAAAAGGCAGTCTTATCGTCCACTACCTTTAAGTCATTATTTCCCCAGCCATTTGCCGATACATCTGGGTAATCAATATCGACCCAAGTAGCTTCTTTTTCTGTATAAACTTTTTTAAGCTGTTGCGAACTCGGGATGTAAGACCATATAGTCAAGTGATTCTGATGTCTATTAAGCTGTTGAATTAATAAGAGGTCTTCATTCACCCATTGCATTCCTGGTAAATAATTTTCTTTTTCCCCACCTTCAATAGGTATCCATTGGGTTTCTTTAGAAACAAGATCGATGATTCCAATTTTTGCTGCCGATGGTTCATCTCCTACCTTAGGATATTGAATAGGAATAGGCCTTGAATAAATCGAATCTGTATTATTAATCATGTAAAAGGTACCAGTGCTGCTTGCATCCAATTGCCAGAAAGCGACAAGCTTATCTGACGGACTGATACTGAAACCGTCTCTTTTTCCAAATTCTTCTTCATATACCCAATCAAAAGTTCCGTTGATAATATCTCTCGACCCGTCTTTGGTTAGTTGTGTAATTTGCTTTGTACTGAGGTCTTCTTTATAAATATTGAATTTGTGCACGTAAAACACATAGCGATTATCAGAAGAGAACTTTGCAAACATGAGGGAGGAAGCTTCAAAAGAGCTACCTAATTGCTCAAGGGTTTTGGTTGTTTTGTCATACACCCAATAGTCACCTTTAGTGTTGGATCTCCATACCTTACTTGAGTTGTTAAATAGTAAGACTTTGGTGTCGTCTAACGATAAAGTAAAACTTTCTATAGCAAAGGACTCTGATGTATCAGCCAATTGATCTGCTGCAACAAAGACAGAGCGAGAAAGGTCACTGGTATAATGAACCAATTCATCAACGCCTTCCATTGAAGTCGAAGGTTCAATAGTAATGTAGCCTTTACCATTTTTATCCCATTGAATATCCCGCTCACGATCCTGACTAAATTCTCCAGAATACTGCCGATCAATAGTAAGTAAAGTATTGTCTTGTGTAGTTTGTGCAAACGATAGTGTGCAACTTAGGAGTAGAATTAGAACGAAAAAATTCTGAATGGTTGATTTCATAGTTGGCTGTGATTTCTTAAGGCTATATTTTTACTAAGATAGCAAAGAATACAGCAACGTCATGAATTATCAAAGAACCCTAAAACGCATCTACTTTGAAATGTCTGTCATTGCCTTATCCTTATAACCATATTCGCCACGCTAAAAAGTAAAAGATCTTTATAGAGTGGTGAACATATGTACTTCTACAAGCAATTAAATTTAAAGGTTCTATTCCAATTTTAATTTTATTGCATCAAAGGAATCTGCTATTACACCAATAAGACCGTATTTGGTTTCCCCTTTTTTTATGATAGTGCCATTAATATCATAATCTAACAATTCATTTTTGAATTTCTTATTGGCAGAACCAGCAGTGATCATATTACCGCCAGCTAAGCCTGGTCCTATTGCAAGTCCAATAGGCGTAGAACTTGTTTGTTGCCCATCATTACCCGTCGTGTACAGATTCATTGGGCTTAGTAGTAAGTACCATAGGTAGGAAGCTGGACTTTGCTTTAATGTTTTAAAGACCCTATCACTTTCCATAATATAAAGTTCAGTGTCATCTGCATATCTCAAAGTAAGCTCTCTTCCAAACATTAAATCTTTGTCAGAATTATTTGTGATTTTTATAGCAACAACTTTGACACCTTCTTTAACTTCCTTTTTGGTATATTTTTTTACTAATAAATCATATTTATACTCCAACTTCACATTATCAACTGTGTTTGTTGAAACGTATTTAATGTTTTCTGGGGCAATTACTTTATAACCTGAAGCACAGCTAGACATGGTTATTACTTACAAGATCTCAAGGGTAGTTTTAATAATTCTCATTCGTTTCATTTATTGGTTTGAATTTCCTTTTCTTTTTTTCTCCTGTATGACAAGTCTACGGGTTTACAACAATTTGCTAAGCCCCCAGTGGGTTTAGAGGCCATTGGAAATAGCAACGTTTAACTGCTAATATAGCTATCGGGATCTTATTGTTACAGAAATTTTACTAGTACAAATTATTATTTTTATTCGTTGGTACGTAATGTCCTTATTAACAGTACTAATAGTAAATGGAATAGTTTTTTGAGTTTTTATTATCCTTACTTATTTAAAAGAGTTGCTTTATTAAAATCAAAGAAAGCATGGGTATTTAGATTTTGTAGTCTTAATGAATATGCTTTTGAAGAGAACTGATTAGATTATCCATTTTGTTCCAACCAATTTATGTGCTTCTCCACGGCTTTTGAGGCCCAGCTCTCTGGCCGACTTCCAAAACATTCGAGAATTGCATCTACTCCGATGATGGTTCCTTTTGCCAATCTACCAAGTAAAGCAATCGAAATGGACTCCTTAGATTCCTGAGGAATCAAATACCCAAAATCATCGGTTGCAACTCCAAAATCATCGTGTACCGCCTTAATTAGTTCATGTGAAAGCATGTTTTTTAACAATGGAGAGTCCACCGACTTAATTTGAGGAGCATCTAACACAGAGTTGATCATCATGTTGGCTTTAATCACTTGGCCTTCGCTTTCGAGCTGCCATCCTTTGGAGGTTAATTCAATCTTAGGATCGTTTACAAAATCAAAGTTTATAACACTAGCAGTATCGAGTGCCAACAACTGTTGAATACTTTCGACAGGAGGGCCATATGAATATCGTTTTAATCTTTCATCTAAGTGAATGATTTCGGCAAAAACCTCTTCCTTGCAGGCGTTGTAGGAAAGCTGTTCGTAGATAATTGGCTGACAATGTTTCCATACCTGTCCGATGCAATAATCCAAACTCACTGGGCCGGTAGCAGTTGCCATATCCACAAAATCCTGCATTGTTTTTTGCACAGATTGCTTTCGGGATATAATAAGGGAGTGACTCGTGGAATCTTCTCTTAACCAATCCAGGGTGATTTGTTGCAAATCTTTATGACTGAATTTGTCCTTGGCAATCGTTTGCGGCAATTGATTATAGATGGCGGCAGCAATAGGTGCAAAGGCCTCAATTAAAAAGTCTAGTCCATTTGCATTTCGCTGAATTTGTGAGTTGCCAATAATGCGCTCAAATTCTAAAATCTGCTCATCCGTTGGAGAATACAGTCGATCTATTGCAGCATTCAATGGTTTTGGAGCTGGAGGTAGACCATCAAGTGAAAACGGCACCAAGAGATTCGAAAGTTCGGAAGAACTCTTATAACTGCACTTTTGTACGGCAGCATCTATGATTTTAAATGTTCCAAATTTATTTGCAATAGCTCTTACAATATCAATCATTGCCAATCCTAGCCCTCTAATCCCAATGATACTATCAGAGTCTAAGTTTTTACTTTCTAAAAAACTGCTAATTGGATAAGGGTCTTCAAAAAGATCTACCTTCTTATTATTAGAAAAATAGTCTCTCCATTCATCTATTTGTTTTGATACCTCAGTGGGTTGATGACCTATAGTTATCAACACTTCATCCATTGAGTGGTGAGGATTTAAGGCGGTTCTCACATTAATTTGTGTGGCAGTTATATAATCGATATCAATAACAGCTTCTTCAATCAAACTGATTATGTTGGCATTAATCAAAGGTTGAGATAAAGTCTCAAACCGCTGTTTTAAATAGGAGCCAATTTTAGCACGTGGCGGATACACATCTGGATCCTTTTCAGAAATACTGTCAAAATCGAGATCTGCCCATTCATGATAGGAGGGAAAGCCTGGAATATTAATTTCTCCAAAGTGAATTATAGGACGTGATTCAAGACATAAAATCCGTTCGGTAATATTAATCCAATTAGACGCTAGCTGATCTAAATCATAAATAGCACCATTTCCAAAATTACCGGTCGTTTCATAGAGGTAAATATGGATATGTCCATAGCTCTTGGTATTGGCTATTTTGGTAATGAGATTTTCCAAGGCATAATGTCCTCTCGGGCCAACACCAATAATGGCTAGTTTTCTTTCTTGTGTCATCAATGCTTATTATTTTAGGATGTAAATTCAATGTCCTATTTCACTTCCATTGAAAATGGTTTACAATAGCTCTACGTCAGCATTTTTGAACAAAGGTATTCTAATACAGCTCCTTATGTAAAAACAGCTAAGCCTCATTTTCAAGGCTCTAGACGCATGTTTACTCAATTCAGGGATGATAAAATGCACCAACCTATAAAGGTCAGTGCGTTCTATCATTGTATTAATTTATGATTAATCGTTTTTCAAAATAATCCTAAAGCGCGCTTTTCCATCTTCAAGATGTTGCATAGCTTCATTTACTTTTGACATCGGGAATTCTTCGACCGTAGGGTAAATATTATGACGGACACAAAAATCCAACATGGTTTTAGTTACCGCCGGACTACCAATAGGACTACCACCTACAGTTTTTTCACCACTTAATAAACTAAAAGCAGGGATCGCCATGGGTTCTAGAACTGCGCCAACCGTATGAAATTTTCCTTGTGGAGCGAGCGTTGTTAAATATGAATTCCAATCTAAGGTGACATTGGTGGTATTTAAAATGAAGTTTAGTGTACCGGCAATGCTTTCTAGTTCCTTAGGGTCTCTGGAATTAATCACTTTATTGGCTCCCATGCCCAAAATCATCTCCTTTTTATCTGGATTTGAACTAAAAGCTGTCACTTCACAGCCCCAATGTTTCAAAAACTTAAGAGCCATATGACCTAATCCACCAATTCCTATTACACCCACACGATCGGTAGGTTTCACTCCTGAAATGATAATAGGGTTAAATACTGTAATTCCCCCGCAAAGTAATGGCCCAGCCTTACTCAGATCTATATCCTTAGGTAAAGGAATCGCCCACGACCAATGTCCGCGTACGTGATCGGCAAAACCACCATGACGTCCTACAATGGTCGCTTGATTATTTCCACATAAGTGATGATTTCCACTCATACATTCTTGACAACTCATACAGGATTCTGAAAGCCAACCTAAGCCCACCTTATCACCTACAGCAATATTTTTTACCGAGTTTCCCGTGGCGACAACTTCGCCCACAATTTCATGTCCTGGAACCAGCGGATATTGCGTCATTCCCCATTCATTATTGATCATACTTAAATCAGAATGACAAACACCACAATAGGCAACTTTAATATCTACTTCTTCTGGACCTAGAGCATCCAATTCATAGGTATAAGCCTCTAGTTTTCCTGCAGCTTCTTTTGCCGCGTATGCATTTACTTTCATAAGTTTTCTTTTTTCTTAAATGTTTCGTTGAGGTAATTTATGGAGGAGGAGTTAAGGTAGTTATAATTCTGATATTTTAATGAGTTATATATTTGTATTTCATTAAATAATTAGATGTAAGTGATTGTTTAAAAGGTTGTTGTATTCTATTAGAGGTGGAATTTAATTTGGGTAACCACTGTATCAACAATTACCATTGTATACAACTGTAATTAGATTACGCACAATATTTGATAGGTTCTTCTTTGCAAAAGTCCACGATAATAAGATATTAATTAAGCTTATAGATTAGTTCGATATCTCATGACAATTTTATGAGAATCAGTCGTTTTCTGATGGTAATACATGATGTTTTTATCTGCCGTTAGCGTTGGAGCCTCAACCAAATTTGCAATTGTTTCAGAAAATAATACTCTGGGAATTAAAAACTCAGCCCCAGCATCATCTCTAACCGCCACACATATTTCAAAAGTAGTATTTACAGTTATTTGCTCCTTTTTGTAACGTGTATAATACAATTCTAGGTCGTCACTACTTATACAGGGCGCATAATAAATATAGGCGGGGTCGTTAATATTTTGTAAAATCTCCGTCGAATTTGAAAGAGTGTTAAAAGTCGTGGCATTCACTTTCTCAGCGATACCTAAAGTTGTTTCACAAGGGCCTTGGCACGAAGTGTCATCAAATCTAGCGTTATTGAAATACAAAAATTGACCATTCAAACTAATGCCATGATCCATGACTAACCATCCTGGAATATTTTTGTTAAAGTCTCCTTGAACCCTCCCGATATCACTTATAGAACCTGCCTCAAAAACTCCTCGAAAAAGATTGTTTAGCTCAGAAGGATAGTCTCTGGTTGATGTCCAATAAAAGTTTCCATGCACATCCATATCTGCCACAGCATCTAATTGTGGAGATGATGTTTGATTCGCTCCACTGAGTTCACCCACAAACGTAAATGTCGAATCATTCACCTTGGTCGCATAATATAACTTCGTTTCAATGCCATCATTTAGGCTATTAAAGAACAAAACGTTTCCACTTGGGGATATAAAGGGCTCCATGGCATCAAATGATAGACCATTAATTGTAACATCAATGGCAGCACCGTATGATGGAAATACTATTTCTGTGTCAATTATGTCATCATTTGTTGAAACTTCGTCAGTAGATGAACAAGAAGCTACAGGGGTCATTAAAAGGATAGCTATATAAAAAAGATATGTTTTCATAGTGGATTACTTTTGGCAAACCAAGGCTAGGATATCAAAATGTACACCAAGTATCAGATTTGCATTCTTAATCATTTTAATGCTTACGCGCCTGCCTGTCTGGTAGGCAGGAAATTGCTCTCCATAGAAATAGATTAATAACTATGGAATTTGGTTATTGTCCATTTTCTTCTTGAACTTCTTCTTTTATTTGTTGCTTTACTCGTTCTAATTGGCCATTCGTTGGTGCATCTGCTTTCTGAGGCGCTGCTCCATCAACTTCAAGACTGAGGTTTACATACATTGGAAAATGATCTGAATCAATATCCTTTCCGCGTTCAGTAGATTTTACTCTAAAGTGTTCTGAAACAAACACATGGTCTAGTGGCCAGCGAAAAATAATGTAATCTGCATTGTAGGTATTAAAGAATCCACGCCCCTTTCTTACATCCAATAAGCCACTTACATTTTGAAATAAGGAGGTAGATTCAGACCAAGCCACATCGTTAAAATCTCCAGCTACTATTACTGGGTATTTGGAATCCATCGACTTTAAAGCAATCCTCATCATTTCTGCATCTCTGTCTGTTGAGCTAGGGTTGTGCTGAGGCATTGGCGGAGTAGGATGAATGGCAAAAATTTGAACGATATCACCAGAGGGCAACTTTACAAGCGAATGAATAGACGGAATACTGTCATCAACTATAAATTTTACTTGAGGATTAATCAGCTCATACTTCGAATACAATAACATCCCGTAGGTATTACTCAAGGGCATTTCTACTTTGTAAGAATATTTTGCATCAATAGTAGATTGAATACTGTTTTGCCACCGCTGATCAGTTTCAGTGAAAAGTAAAATATCTGCGTTGTAACTCTTAATTTCAGATAGAAGCTTGTCTTTGTTTTTGTTTTTCTGCAATACGTTTGCCGTAAAAATAGAAATATCCTTATCAGGATTGTTCGCCGTGTTTTCTAAAGCTTCATATGGAGCAAGCGGCGTATATGGAAAAATTTTTGAAAGCTGAAAAACAAAGCAAGCAACTAAAACCGTGACAAATAGATAATCACTTTTTCGTTTGATATCAAATCTAATAAAGTAAGCTGCGAGAGCAAGAAAGGTGAGGGTCGTTAATTGTGCATGCGGAAAATCAAAAACACGAATCCACCAATAGTCAACCGCAACAAAGGGCAATAAGGTTAGCACTACTGCGATGATTCCGAAGGTTTGTAAGAACTTTTTTAATTTCATACTGGATGGTTTAGTGACGGTTGATTCATAACATCCACTCAGGTAAATGTTAAAACATCAATGTAACCAAATTATGTAATCAGCTTGTATCGGAATTTCGTAATCCTTTTATATAATTTACATGTCCATCTTAAATATAAACCAGGAAAGTAAATTAATGGAAACTAATGATCTTCTGTACTCAGATCGAATACCTTTTTGCCGCCTATATAGGTAGCTAGAACTTTTACATCTCTAATCTTTGGTGGATCGACCGTCCTTAAATCATCACTTAGAATTACAAAATCGGCTAGTTTTCCTGGTTCTAAACTGCCTTTGATATCGTCATCAAAGGAGGCATAAGCTGCATTTTTAGTATAGGCTTTCAAAGCCTGCACCATCGATATTTTTTGATCAGGAACCCAGCCATCTGGATTTATATCATCTAATGTTCTCCTTGTTACAGCAGCATACATCCCATCAATGGGACTTCCTGGTGCCACAGGCCAATCACTTCCAAAAGCTATAGTTGTATTTGCATCTAATAAGGACTTAAAAGCATAGGTTGTTTGTATGCGTTCAGGACCAATGAGTTCTTCAGCCCACCTGCCATCATCTATGCAATGATAGGGTTGCACACTAGCAATTACGCCAAGGCTAGCAAACCTAGCGATGTCTTGTTCAGAGATGTGTTGAACGTGCTCTATTCGCAGTCGGCGATCTCTCTTTCCATTTTCTTGAATTACCCGTTCATAAATGTTTAGCAGACTATTAATTGCATTGTCCCCAATTGCATGCACCTGAATTTGTAGGTTGGCCTTGTCGGCATTTGAAACCCATTTATATACATCTTTTGGCTTGAAAATAAAGAAACCTTTATCATCTGCCTTGTCTGTATAAGGTTCATTAAAAGCAGCAGTATGTGAGCCTAAAGAGCCATCCATAAAACCTTTTACGATGCCTGTTTTAAGCCATTTTGGATTTACATCTTTGATTTGGATAGCATCTTTCCATCTGTTTAAAGGTGTTGCCGAATAAATGCGCAGGGATAAGGCATCCTTGTCTAAGAGTTGTTGGGCAACTTCTAGCATTCCAATGCTATCGACATCATGCACAGAGGTAACTCCTTTGGATAAAAAATAATCTGTAGCCTTTTGAATGGCAATGGTCTTTTGTTCTTTGGTAAGTGAAGGAATTTTAGCCAACACAAGATTCATAGCATTGCTCTTTAAAATTCCTGTAGGGGTTCCATCAGGATTTCTAACAATTTCACCGTTGGGAATATCAGGAGTGTTTTTATCTACTCCAGCAAATGCTAAGGCTGCCGAATTGGCTAAAATCATATGCCCATCAAGTCTATAAATTGCAACCGGAGTATCTTTGGTGTAGACGTCAATCCAATCTTTTGTTGGAAGTTCTCCTCCCCATAAGGTATGATCCCAATTACCTTCAAGGATCCAAGTGCCAGGATCCAGTGTACTGGAAAAATTGGCAATACGTTTTGTAAACTCTTCTGGAGTTTTTGCATCTCTCAATGATACGTTCATTAAACTATTACCTCCCATTATTAAGTGAACATGAGAGTCAATAAACCCAGGAGTAACGAATCTATTTTCAACGTCTTTTATTTCAGTTTCAGCTCCTTTGTACTTGGCTAACTCCTCATTAGTCCCAATGGCAAGAATGGTATCTGCCACCACCGCCATAGATTGGGCCGAGGGTTGAAGTTCATTGGCTGTCCAAATTCTAGCATTTACGAGTATCAAATCTGCCTTTGGAAGTGGTTCCTGACAAGAAAACAAAAGTACTACTGCTGAATAAATGCTTAGAAGGTAGAGGGGTTGATTCAATTTCATATTAGGCTTCGGTTTAAAGTAGGGAAGAGATGCTGCCATTTATAGTCCTGTATGTGTAGTCGCAATTTCGCAAAAGCGTAGCCCTTAATACAGTTATACAATCTGTTGAAATCCTACTTTTCTAAAATGAGATATTGACAAATGGTATTATAGGACTGGAGTAGATACTTTCATCTTCATCGTATAGAAAATTGTATTTGGCGCCAACAGTAATTCTGTTGGTAATGTTGTATCCTGCCCCTGCAAATAATGCAGAGTCCAAAATCTTTGAGTTATGTTGTCAATCTCAGATGTTGAAGAAACGCGGAGTTCAACAAATTCCAATAAGGTCATAATTTTTTGAGAAGGGCTGTATTGAAAAAGTAGATTTCCACCATAGGTGTGAGTGGTTTGTATGTCCTTTAAGGCGAGATAATTATATTGAACTCCAAGACCAAAGGCTATTTTGTCACTCACATTATAGGTCAAATTGGGAGATAAATTAATATTGGTTCCACCTACAAAATTAAGTCCAAAGCCAACACCAAACTCTACTTTTTTGTCAACCATCACCTTAGAAGTATCGGCTTTCTTTTCTTGTTTATAATCCTCATTAGTTTGCGCAAAGGAATTAAAACTACAGCCTATTAGGGCAATAGCGAGGATCAAAGAGAATGATTTTATTTTCATTGTATGCTTTTTAGTAAATCGCGGTTAATGAATAAAGTCCAATGTACTCATTATTTACACATTTTATCAAATCAATGATGTCCTTGCCATTTCAGATTACTACAGCAACTATGAAGATCGGAAAAGTCCAAAGTTTAGCATCCCAATAATCCAAAGGAGACCACTAATTCTTGATCTACTTTTTCGCCTTTGGAATTCTGAGCAGGTTTCCAATCTTTTTGAGTTGTGGAAATAAGTTCGATCATCTTTTTGTCCACTAGCTGAAAACCAGAAGTCCTATCGAGATGTACATTTTCGATCAGACCATTTTTGGTCACAGTAAAAAAGAGCTTCGCTGGTCTTAACTTTTCTGGATCCACACCTTTCCGTGCATCTTGGCTTTTGTCTTTTAGAATTCTTTTTAATTTATCCATACCACCTGAGTAGGAGGCTTGTACTTCCGGAATTATAGTTAGGTAAGGTGTCCAATGTTGCTCTTCGACCTGCCCAGTTTCAGGATTCTTTTCCTGAAAATAAGCAGAGACCAAGATGTTGGTAGAGTAATCTGATGATTGGAGTAATTTGATCTGTGCAGGCGTTAAAACGCCGCTATTTCCAGTTTCCTGAATGTCTGTTTTCTCTTGTCCGTCAAGTATGATGACACTCACAGAAGAATAGGATACAATTCTTTGAGCGTGCTCTTCTCCAATAAAATCCCCGAAGGAGCTAACCTTATCTAGGTCTGTTTTTTTAATGACATTAAACCGTGGCGCTACCTCATAAATGAAATCTTCAAATAATTTTGGTTGGGGTTTTTCTTTTAGGCTGGTATTCATTGCAATATCCTCACTATCCACATTTTCTATTGATGTAGGAGATACTGTGCTCTTTTGATTAGAATTACAAGCGACTTGGCTAAAGACACTTAAAACGATACTTAAAGTAATTGCGATCTTTTTCATAACTGTTGAATGAATGATGAAGATCAAAAGTATTGTAGATGAGTGGCTAAGCGGCAGATTATTTGTAAAATAAATGTAAAATTTATGTCAATTACTTAGAATTAGATCCAATTAATGTTGAAGTAAAATTTTTGCTATTCCTTCTTCTATGAGCGGTTCCATAATTTGATAACCGGCTTTATTAGGATGAACACCATCATCGCCCAAGGATTTTTTCAAACCATTAGAATCATTCACCATTTTCTTAAAATAGTCAACATAAACAATCTTATTCTTTTGAGCGAAGGACTCTAGTAGTGCATTTAATTGAATTACTTTCTCTGCTGGCTTTATTTCTGGGCTCCAATGAAACTCAGAAGCGGGTAAAACAGAGCAAAGTATAACCTTAATATTATTGGCTTTCGCCAATTCTGACATAGAAATAATATTCCCCGCAATCGCATCGATAGTTATTGGGCCGGTGTTTTCTGCTATGTCATTGATTCCTGCTAATATGACTACCACAGAAGGATTCAAATCAATAACGTCCTGTCTAAAACGAATTAACATTTGAGGAGTCGTTTGTCCGCTAATTCCTCTATTTACAAAGGATGTATTTGAAAAAAAGTCAGGACTTGTGATGGACCATAACTCGGTAATAGAATTCCCCATAAAGACTATGCGATGATTTCCTTCTTCAGGATTTACTAAAGTTGCGTTTTCTTTTTGAAATCGAGCTAGGTTTGGCCAATCTTGAGCAATAGAATTTTCGATCATGAAGATGCTTAGTGAAATTAGAATAACATATTTAAAGGATTTCATATAAGGCGGTTGTTAATAATTGATACTAGCTATAAAGTATCTTTAAAGGGTTACTTTGACCAATAATCCAATACCAATACATCTTCTAGATGCGGACTTAATACTTCGACAAAAGCCAAATGCGATGGATGAGGTAGATAAATGGATCTATCTTGTTCAGTATCAAAAGTTACAAAAAAACAATGGGTAAACCCTTTGTTTAATGCTTCCGGACTATTATTCAAACCCCATTCAAAATCTTTGATTTCCTTGATTTCTGATGGCAGTGCTATAAAGGCGGCTTCTACTTTTTCAACATCGGCGCGGCTAGCCGACTCTTTAAATTTAAATAAAACAACATGGCGTAATTGCTCTGACTTAGTTTCCAATTGAATTTCAGTGGTCTCATTGGAAATGGTTTTAACTGTTTTTTGATCACAGCTACTTAAAAGGAGAAGGGTAGATAGTATTAGAATGGTAGCTTTCATAGGTTTTTTGAGGCATAATAAGGTTTAGTTCTTACGATAATAAACAGATTGCCGCAGAGGATACCTATTCACGCTTCCTAAGTTAGCAAAAGAGCAGAAAGTTTTATAAAAATAAGCAACCTTAGGAAATTATTCTTGGTAGATACTACTAATTCGTTCTTTTGGGTGGTTTTTCTGAGTTAAGCTCGAATAATATTGTTTATTTCAAACTATCGAAGAGGAAACCCCTAGATACCCATTGTTATTGGGAAAAGTAAGTCGTTATTTTGGATGCTTACCTAGCTGTTAAGGATAGAGGAGCGAAATTATCACCAATTTAAATCCTGCCAATAATCATAATACTTTAAGATAAAAAATAGAAAATAATCAAAATGCAAGTCGTAATTTCCCGCCTTAAATAAATGAATATGCAAACATTTTCAATCGCCATTCATGGCGGGGCAGGCACCTTAGTAAAAGGGATGATGACTACAGAGCTAGAAGCTGCTTATAAAAGTGCTTTACAATTGGCTAGAGACAAGGGATACGAAGTCTTAGCTCAAGGAAAAACTGCTGTTGAAGCCGTCGAAGTTGCTGTGCAACTTCTTGAAGATTCTCATTTATTTAATGCTGGGAAAGGGAGTGTATTTACTGCCAATGGAACCCATGAAATGGATGCCTGTATCATGGATGGGAAAAGCCTCAATGCTGGTGCAGTTTCCTTAATTACCGGAATTAAAAATCCTGTAAGCCTTGCCCGAGAGGTCATGGAAAAGAGCGAGCATGTGTTTTTAGCCGGGGAGGGAGCGCTTCAATTTGCAAAACAACTAAACTACACCTTAGAAGATCCTGCTTATTTTTATGACGAATTACGTCACAACCAATGGTTAGCGATTAAAGACACTAATAATTTCCAATTAGATCATTCCTTAAAGAAAGATTCAAAATTTGGTACCGTGGGCGCGGTTGCCTGCGATAAAGATGGAAACATTGCTGCTGCAACATCTACAGGAGGAATGACCAATAAAAAATGGGGTCGCGTAGGCGATAGCCCAATGGTGGGTGCGGGAAATTACGCCAACAATAAAACATGCGCAATCAGTTGTACCGGCAGTGGTGAGTTCTTCATTAGAGCTGTAGTGGCTTATGATGTAGCCTGCCTAATGGAACATAAAGACATGTCCTTAGCCGATGCGTCTAATGAAGTTATTAATAAGCGTATACTTGAAATTGGTGGCGATGGAGGTTTAATCGCGGTAGATGCCCAAGGGAATATTGCAATGCCATTTAATACTGAAGGGATGTACCGCGCAAGTAAGTCGTCTAATGGAATAGAAGAACTTTCTATTTATAAGTAAAAGGTTGATCTACAGGTAATACTTTTACCTTCTTCTTTTTAATATTAAATCGATCTCCGTTAGAAAGGACATGCGTTTTTAAATTAGTCAAAGACATTGGAGTTCCCGGTTTGAGGATCTTTTCATTATTATGCTCTAACTTTCTTCCATCAAAAATAATGACCATACCAGAGCCAATAACTTCGGCGGCATTATCTTTTATGACCAGGCCAGTATCTTCAGCCAAGCCAATACCAATAATTTGAGGAAATTTCGCGACAGCTTCTGCCAAACGGCCAAAACGACCTCTCTTAATAAAATGTGTGTCAATAGTTAGTTGCTCGATCAATCCCAGACCCTGTCTCATGCGCACAGCTCCTTTAATAAAGGATTCCTTGGCACTACCCCCAGAAATCATCTCTGAAGCCATAGCCATTGCTCCTGCGCTTGTTCCTGCAATTACAAAGCTTTCCTCTTTTTGATAGCGCTCTTGTAAAATACCATGAATTTTAGTGTAGCCTATTTTCTTGGTGATTTTTGACTGATCTCCACCAGAGAACATCACACAATTTGCAGTTGAAATAAGTTCAATAGCATTTTCAGATTCGGCTTCTTCTCTTGATCTAATATCTAATACTGTTACATCAGTACATCCTAAGGTTCCAAATGCTTCTAGATAGTTTTCGCCAACTTCAACTGGAATGCTAGATGCAGTAGGGATTACTACAATTTTAGCGTCAATTCCGCCAGCTTCTTGAACAACTCTATGAAGGATTCCTTCACTGATAAAATCTAATGTATGTCTTTCGTTTTCTTCTATACCCTTATCTTCATTTCCTCCAACAGGTATAAGTATTCCCTTCTTAAAATTCATGCAATTGATTTAACTTTTAATATGGCGCAAAAATAAACCAAATTTATTGCTGAATATGTATATATTTATATTCTTTCACCTAAACTAAACAATCAGATCTATGGACATAAGAAGTATCAACGCAATGAGAGGTCCAAATTACTGGTCTGTGAGACGTCATAAGTTAATTGTGATGGTTTTAGACCTTCAAGAGATGGAAGCTTACCCATCCAATAAGATCGAAGGGTTTTCAGATAGACTAAAAGCTATGTTCCCGAGTATGTACTCTCACCGCTGTTCAGAGGGATGTGAAGGTGGATTCTTTATGCGTGTTGATGAAGGAACATGGATGGGCCATATCATTGAACATATTGCATTGGAAATTCAAACCCTTGCAGGTATGGATACTGGTTTTGGAAGAACAAGAGGATATGGAGAAGAAGGAGTTTATAGCGTAGTATTTTCTTTTATAGAAGAATCTGTAGGTAGATACGCCGCTAAAATGGCAGTAGATATTTGTGAAGCTTTGATCAAAGGCGAAGCCTATGATATGACCGATGATATTCAAAAAATGCGGGAGCTTCGCGAAGATGATCGTTTAGGGCCGAGTACAGGTTCAATCATAGAAGAGGCACAAGCAAGAGGAATTCCATGGATTCGTTTGAATAAATACTCCTTATGCCAATTAGGATACGGTGCCAATCAAAAACGTATTCAAGCTACCGTTACTAGTGAAACAAGTAGTATTGGTGTAGAACTTGCCTGTGATAAAGAGGATACCAAATATCTATTAGAACAAGCAGAAGTGCCTGTGCCACGAGGTGATATCATTCGTCGTGAACGAAGTTTGGAAGAGGCTTGTCGTTATGTTGGTTATCCTTTAGTAATTAAACCCGTTGACGGAAATCACGGAAGAGGAATTACAGTAGATATACAAAATTACGAAGATGCCCTAGTTGGCTTCCATAATGCAAAAGACAGTTCGCGCAGCGGTGCTATCATTGTAGAAAAATTTATTACAGGAGAAGATTATCGATTACTGGTAATTAACAATGTACTGGTCGCTGCTGCAAAAAGAACGCCTGCACATGTTATTGGAGATGGAAAATCCACAGTTCAAGAATTAATTGATATTGTCAATAGTGATCCTCGTCGCGGATTTGGACATGAGAAAGTGCTAACTCAAATTACCACCAACGAACTCACACTTAATATTATTAAAGATGCGGGTTATACCTTAGACTCCGTCCTGGCCAAGGAAGAGATGTTGATTTTAAAAGATACGGCAAATCTAAGTACAGGAGGAACAGCAGAAGATGTAACCGACATCGTACACCCAGCAAATGTCTCTATGGTTGAGCGCATTTCTAAAATTATTGATCTAGATATTTGTGGTATTGATATTATGACGATAGATATTTCGAAGCCCCTGTCAGAAACAGGAGGAGCTGTTTTAGAAGTAAATGCAGGCCCCGGTTTTAGAATGCACTTAGCGCCTACCAAAGGTTTGCCTAGAAATGTGGCCGGTCATGTGATCGATAAATTGTTTCCGAATGGTAAGACGGGACGTATCCCTATTGTAGCGATATCTGGTACCAATGGGAAAACAACCACGACACGTCTTATAGCACATATGGCCAAAATGAATGGCCATCGTGTAGGTTATACTACCAGTGATGGTGTTTATATTCAAAATAGATTACTCATGAGCGGAGATTGTACAGGTCCCGCAAGTGCCGAGTTTGTCTTAAAAGATCCCACAGTAAACTATGCGGTTTTAGAAAGTGCCCGAGGCGGACTACTAAGAGCTGGATTGGGCTTTAAAAAATGTGATATTGGCATAGTTACCAATGTAGCTGCAGATCATTTAGGCTTGAAAGGAATTCATACCGTTGAACAACTTGCCAAAGTAAAAGGAGTAATCCCAGAAACCGTTTTACCTGATGGCTATGCTATCTTAAATGCCGATGATGACTTGGTTTACAATATGAGACGTAGTTTGGATTGTAATGTAGCCTTGTTCTCTATGGATGAAGAAAATCCGCGAATTAAGGCTTTACAACGTATTGGTGGAATTACCGCTGTTTACGAAAATGGTTTTGTTACTATTTGCCGTGGCGAATGGAAAATGAGAGTGATGAAAGCAGAAGATATTCCATTGACCTATGGAGGGAAGGCAAAATTCATGATTCAAAATGTATTACCAGCCATTCTTACGGCAAACATTCAAGGGATGAGTATCGAAGATATGAAAGCAGGTTTAGAAACCTTTATTCCATCTGCGACACAAACACCAGGACGTTTAAACCTATTTAAATTCAACAATTTTTCGATCCTTCTTGACTACGCCCATAATCCGGCAGGAATGAGAGCCTTACAGGCTTTTGTAGAAGAATTGGACGCTACGGTGAAAGTTGGAATTATCGCTGGAATTGGCGATAGACGTATAGAAGACAATAATGAGATGGGAAGTATTGCTGCCGAAATGTTTGATGAGATTATTATCAGGCAGGACAAACATTTGAGAGGAAAATCAGAAGAAGAACTCATCAGTATGTTGAATGAAGGAATTAAACGCCAAGATCCAAATAAGAAGACAACCATTATACCTTCAGAAAATGAAGCAATTACCTATGCTGTCAAAAATGCGGTGAAAGGATCATTGATTATTCTGTGTAGCGATGTAATCCCAGACGCTTTGGATTTGGTTCAAAAATTTAAAGACTTAGAATCCAAGGGCGAATTGGTATTTGCCGATTAAACACCTTAGATTTTTATTATTATTAATAGTACAGGTTTGTATTAGTTGGCTAATTCCGCTGCTGCGCCTGCCTGGCCGGTAGGCAGGAAATTGCGATTGATACAAGCCTGTTATTTTTTTGCGAGAAGGTTTAATAATCAATTTTCCGGATAAAAAGAGCAAAAGCCACTATCCTAAAAAAAAGACTAGATGAGGTACAATAAAGCAAACAGGATACAAGACAGGATAAGAGTTATATAGGTTATTCTTTTCCATTTTGGTGGGATAGTCTCGCTTTTGTACACACCGTAAATGCCAACAGGAAGCCAAAATATTAGCAAAGTACCCACCATCTGTGGGTCGTTATACCATTTAACCTTCGTTTTCATCTAGAGTGTATTCAGGGATTTGTTCCTGAGTGAACTCTAAGTTAAGGATTATTTTAGACTTCTGTCTCATTCTCAATTGTTCTGTAATGGCTCTCATCTATTAGCTTTATATTAATTATATATCTAAAGTATTAGTATCCTGAAGACGATTATAAAGACTATAATTATTTTTATTATCCTGAGAGTTGGCGGTTTGAATATCAGGTATTGAATACTATTATATCAATCCTTCTTAGAATAATCCAGTTCCCTTATATCGATAGGCAGAAAGATTAGTTTCCTTTTTTATTAGCTTTAATTTAAAATTTATTCAATGTCATTGTAGAGAATTCTATCTTTACCGCATGCAGCCCAAAATTCTTTTTATAACACCTCCTTTTACGCAGTTAAATACGGCTTATCCGGCCTCTGCATATCTCAAAGGGTTCCTAGAAGAACATAAGGTGTCCATCTCTCATTGTGATCTTAGTATTGAACTTTTTACTTCGATTTTTACAGGGGATTTCTTGAGTGCTGTGTTTGAGGAGGCAGCCAACTTAAAAAACAATTACTACCCTGAGGTGAGCGCAATGAAGGAGCAATACATCTCTAGAGTGGATGTCGTGATAGGGTTTCTCCAAAAGCAAGACATTGAAACGGCGCACAAAATATTAGATCCTCACTTTTTACCTGTTGGGCATCGGTTGTTGTATGTGAATACTGCAATCCAATGGGAGGCTGGTGATATTGGGATCATAGATAAGGCAAAGCATTTTGGAACTCTTTTTATAGAAGAGATAGGAGATTTTATCCAAGCAAACGTCGATGAGTTTTTTGCATTTACCAAATATGCAGAGCAAATTGCCACCTCTGCATCTAGCTTTGATCCTTTAGATGAATTATTGACCTATCAGCCAACACTCATCGAAGATGAGATGTTCAATATTTTAGAAGCTCAAATTGAAAAGCATACGCCAGACTTAGTCTGTTTTACAATTCCCTTTCCCGGAAACTTATTTGCCGCTTTGCGGAGTTCACAATTTATAAAACAGTTTTTTCCTGACATCCACATAGCTTTTGGTGGTGGCTATTGTAATACCGAGTTACGCTCCCTAGAAGATCCTAGAATCTTTGAATTTGTTGATTTTATTTCCTTAGACGATGGGGAAGGACCTCTACTGAAAATCGTAAACTATCTCGAAGGTACTATAGACATAAATGGACTAGAAAGAACCTTTGTCCTTGAAAACGGTCAAGTGATTTATAAGAATAAGTTCCCCAACACCATTTTCCATCATAGGAACCTACCAGCGCCCAATTATTCTGGATTGCCATTTGAGAAGTACGTATCCTTTCTAGATGTAGTGAACCCGATGCACCGCATGTGGACAGATGCTCGATGGAATAAATTGACCATCTCACATGGTTGCTATTGGAAACAATGCTCCTTTTGTGATGTGAGTCTGGATTATATCGGGAATTACCAAAACACAACAGCAGCCGATTTAGTCGATAAAATTGAAAAAATAATGAAGGACACAGGCATTAGCGGCTTTCATTTTGTCGATGAAGCGGCACCGCCTAAAATGCTAAGAGCCTTATCCCTCGCCTTGATAGAAAGAAATGTCAATATCACTTGGTGGACAAACATCCGATTTGAAAAAACCTTCGACTTTGAGTTATGTGATCTCATGGCAAAGTCAGGATGTATCGCAGTTACTGGCGGACTAGAAGTAGCCTCCGACCGCTTATTGACAAAGATGAAAAAAGGTGTTGACATAGCCCAAGTGACACGGGTGACACATAATTTTTCACAAACGAGTATTTTGGTGCATGCCTACCTTATGTATGGGTTCCCTACCCAAACAGAGCAAGAGACTATTGATTCCCTAGAAGTGGTGCGTCAGCTGTTTGAAAAGAACTGTATCCAGTCGGCATTTTGGCATCAATTCACTACTACTATCCATAGTCCGATTGGTAAGAATCCAGATGCATTTGGAATTGATATTACGGGTCCCGTTTTTGAAGGTTTTGCTCAAAATGATTTAACCCATGTAGATCCTCAAGGCGCCGATCATCCAAAATATGCAAAGGGTCTAAACAGTGCCTTGAATAATTATTTAAATAGAGTTGATTTTGATCTGTCTTTACAATCTTGGTTCGACTTCCCGATTCCTGAAGTCAGTCATCCTCGAGGTTTAATCGAAAGTTTTTTAACTGAAGCCTCAGCTGTGGAGGCAAAGGAATAGCAACTCGACTGTAACAATCGATAGTTTTCGTTTTTTTTAAGGCTTTTTTCTTAAAACGATGAATCTATCTGTCAATTCAAGGATTTCAAGTTGATGGACCTTCGCAATGTATTCAATGGTTTCTTGTCTATAAATGAAAATGTGGGTAAAGTCTCTACGATAATGCCAACTATTAAAATCAATCTGGTCATTGTAAAGCAATGTCATGATGAGTAGTATTCCATTCGGTTTTAATACTGATATAAGACGATCAATCTCTTTTTTAGGATTGTTCAAATGCTCAAATACCTCACAGCTTAAAATATAATCATAGGTCGTATTAAAGATATTTTCATCGGATGCAAAGTAGGGATCGTAGAGCACAAGGTCATAATCTTTCTTTCTGAGCATGCTTGTAATAACAGGACCAGTACCGCTGCCAAAATCTAATCCCTTATCTGTTGGTAAGCAGTTGTTCAATACATACTGGGTAATAGGCATTGTAAAGTTCTGATATCTAATATCATCGACATCATTATTGTGGGTTTCATAATGCGCCTTTTCTGCAGCAGGGGAGAGATATTGATTTTCATCTTTGACAAGGGATCGGCACAGGTCACAATCATAATAGGAAGGATCCTTTTTGGTGATAAGTGGCGAACTGCAAAGTGTGCAAATCATTTTGTTTTTTTTAGTAAAGTAGTCGCGCCTGCCTGTCCGGTAGGCAGGAAAGCTTACTATCAATTAAAATAAAATGTAAGGATATTATAGAAAAATCAAAATGAGATTTTCAATTTACATAATACTTTTGGCGATACGCTTTAATAAAAAAGTTTCTCGTTCTATAGACATTCCTTTTTTGTCACTAGAAAGCATAGTCTTTTTATTATGTGCGATGGCTTCATGAATATCAATCCAAACAGCCTTCATGCCATTTTTAGTCTCGTATGCTTCCATCTTTGAAACTCCCAGTTCTTTACTGATGTCACAGGTATAGCAATACGATACCATATGCTGAACGTCATAATCTTCTTTATACCAGGGGCGATACTCTTCATAAACACCAAACGGCTTTATGTTTTTGATGTCTTTAGCACCAGTTTCTTCATTGAGTTCACGCATCATTCCGTCGATCTGGTCTTCATCCAAATCTAAACCACCACCGGGAAGACTGTAATCTTCATATCTTTCGGTATAGAGAAGAAGTATGGAAGTGCCTTGTAACGCAATACTTCTAGTAGAGAGCCTTGTAAAAATAGATTTGTTTTCTAAATTTTTTACCTCAGGATGATAATGGGTTTTTAAAAGCTGCATGTAAAAGGTCTCAATTTTTATGCAAACATAAACGAAGCTTATATAATTGGTATCAATTGGTTGGAAAAATGCACCTTAGATACCGAAGAAGATTTTTGTAGACCCTCATTCATCAAAGGACAGGACCTCCTGAAATTTCACTAATTTCGTCCGATGACCTCAAAAACACATCCAGAAATTGTAATTCAAGGTGCGAGAACAAACAACTTGAAAAACATTTCATTGAACATTCCGCATCACAAACTCATCGTGGTAACCGGTGTATCTGGATCTGGAAAATCAAGTCTGGTATTTAAGATCATTGCCCAAGAAGGACAACGGCGGTATTTTGAAACCCTCCCGTCCTTTGCTCGACAGTTTATGGGGAAATTGAATCGCCCCGATGTTGATGAAATTGAAGGACTATCGCCTGTGATTGCTATTGGTCAAAGCACTACAGGGATGCATGCCCGCTCTACCGTAGGCACCATGTCTGATATCTATGATTTGTTACGCCTATTGTTTGCGCGCACAGGAACGACATCTAAAGATCTAACACTTTCTCGGGCGCTCTTTTCGTTTAATTCGTTGCTAGGGAAATGTACTCAGTGCAACGGGATTGGTAAGCAGGAGAAAATAGATCTAAACCGTTTGATCATCTCACCTGAGAAATCAATTAGAGAGGGCGCACTGGCACCAACATTACCCAATGGGTACATCATGTACTCACAGGTGACGATCGATGTGCTTAACCAAGTATGCGAAGCGGAAGGATTTAATGTAGATATCCCTTGGAAGGATTTAACAGAGGCTCAACAAGCGATTATTTTGTACGGTAGCGATCTTATTAAAGTACCTTTCGGGAAACACAGTCTTGAATCGCGTTTGAAGTGGACAGGAATTAAGGCCAAACCTCTGGAAGAAGGATATTACAAAGGGATGATTCCCATTATGTCTGATATACTGAGAAGAGATCGAAATGCCAATATTCTCAAATATGTGCATTCGGTGACCTGCCTAGCTTGCGAAGGCACTCGTTTAAATGCTGATGCCTTGAGTGTCACTGTTCATGGAAAATCAATTGCTGAAATTGTGACTTTAGAATTAAGCCAACTTAAAACATGGATTGATTCTAATAAGTGGGAAGCTGTCGCGAAAGGGGTTGTTGAAAAAATAGAAGCTCAAGTAGATTTGTTGGAAGACTTAGGATTGGGGCATTTGACCGTAAATCGTTCTTCAAATTCACTCAGTGCAAGCGAGATACAGCGGATTCGTATTGCCAATCAAATTTTAGTGCCGCTTAGTGATGTACTCTATGTTTTTGATGAACCTTCCATTGGCCTGCATCCCGAGGAGAACGCGCGAATGATTCATCATTTCAAACAACTTGTCAATAAGGGGAATACTGTTATTGTGGTTGAGCATGACCTAGATACCATAAGAGCTGCTGATCATATTATTGAGATTGGACCAAAAGCGGGGGTGCATGGTGGCGAACTTATATTTAATGGAAGCTTTGCAAGGTTTTCGCAGCAGGAAGCATTGAAAGAAATTAGTCCTACCTATCGTGCGATAAATAATTCGAAGCCTAAACGGCGAAAAGCATCTTTAAAAGAGGACCGTTCTTTGCGCCTTTTAGGCTGTCATGAAAGAACCCTTAAAAACATTGATGTTTCATTTAAGCTGGGTAAATTAAATATCGTGAGCGGAAGATCTGGCGTTGGGAAATCAAGTTTGGTGAAAGACACCTTAGTTAAAGCAATGCAGCAGCATTTGGGAATAGAAACAGATGTAGCTCCCAAGATATCTCATCATGAAAACTTGGATGCCATCAATAAACTCATTGTGATTGATCATACTCCTATAGGTAAAACTCCGCGTAGCAATCCGGCAACCTATTTAGGACTCTCAGATCATATTCGCGACCTCTATGCCAGCCTACCAGCATCAAAAGCGCATGGCTTTACTAAATCTCGATTCTCTTTCAATAACAAAGGTGGAAGATGCGAAAACTGTCAAGGAGCTGGAAAAATTCAACTAGGAATGCACTTTTTAGGGAATGTAGACTTGGTTTGTGGCAGCTGCAACGGAGATCGGTTCAACCCTGAAACACTTGAGGTAAAATACAAAGGACTGTCTATCGCTGATGTATATAAGTTATCAATCAATAATGCCGTCATATTTTTTGAAGATCAGAAAAAGGTGCTAAAAGGACTTAAGGTATTACAAAAAATAGGCCTGGGGTATCTCTGTCTTGGGCAATCGTCAACGACACTATCTGGAGGAGAGGCACAGCGTATTAAAATAGCGAACCAATTACAGAAAAAGGACACAGGCGATACCATGTATGTGATTATTGAGCCAAGTATTGGCTTACATCATGATGACATTCATACGTTACTCCAAATGTTTGATAGTATACTCGAAAAAGGCAATACAATTGTGTGTATCGAACAAGATGAACTAATTATTAA
>TARA_R110002051_G_scaffold2291_2_pt1 | contig 39331 bp, 38 predicted proteins | sample TARA_R110002051 | Tara Oceans TARA_R110002051 (sample SAMEA4397023) | marine metagenome | biome: Polar Biome; feature: [MES] marine water layer (ENVO:01000295) within the mesopelagic zone...; material: water (ENVO:00002006), including particulate matter (ENVO:01000060) such as...... | reverse complement strand
CGCCATCACCGGTCGCTACCCTGAGGGCACCCGTGTTACCGCCAAGGTTACCAACCTGACCGACTACGGCTGCTTTGCCGAGCTGGAAGAGGGTGTTGAAGGCCTGGTACACGTGTCCGAAATGGATTGGACCAACAAGAACATCCATCCTTCCAAGGTCGTTCAGGTTGGCGACGAAGTGGAAGTCATGGTTCTGGATATCGACGAAGATCGTCGTCGTATCTCCCTGGGCATCAAGCAGTGCAAGATGAACCCGTGGGAAGAGTTCTCCAGCAAGTTCAACAAGGGCGACAAGATCTCCGGCTCCATCAAGTCGATCACCGATTTCGGTATCTTCATTGGTCTGGACGGCGGCATCGACGGCCTGGTTCACTTGTCCGACATTTCCTGGAACGAAGCTGGCGAAGAAGCCGTGCGTCGTTTCAAGAAGGGCGACGAGATCGAAACTGTCATCCTGTCTGTTGATCCCGAGCGCGAGCGCATTTCTCTGGGCGTCAAGCAACTGGAAGACGATCCGTTCTCCAACTTCGCTTCACTGAACGAGAAAGGCACCATCCTCAACGGTATCGTCAAGGAAGTGGATGCCAAGGGTGCAGTAATTACCCTGGCGGAAGAAATCGAAGGCACTCTGAAAGCCTCCGAAATCAGCCGCGACCGTGTTGAAGATGCGCGTAACGTGCTGAATGTTGGCGACGAAATCGAAGCCAAGATCATCAGCATCGATCGCAAGAGCCGTGTGATCAGTTTGTCGATCAAGGCCAAAGATGTTGAAGACGAGAAAGAAGCCATCCAGGACCTGCGCAAGCAGGAAATGCAGGCTTCCGGTCCGACCACCATCGGTGATCTGATCAAGCAGCAGATGGAGAACAAGGGCAACTAAGCCTTTGTGACCCACCAGAAAAAGGGCGACTTCGGTCGCCCTTTTTTGTGGCCGTTGATTAGCGGTGCGCTGCAAACTTCAAGCGCTAAGAGCTCCTCGCGGCGTGCAAGAACAGCCCCGTATTTTCAGCTGCCTCGCAGAATCCGGTTAACGCCGCAAGCGCATCAGATTGTAAGGGCTGCTTGCCGCTTTTAGCTTGTAGCTTGCGGCTTGCCGTCAGGCATGGTAAAACCGAGTGAAACGGATCTAGCCGCTTGATAAAAAAGGAAAAACCATGACCAAGTCGGAGTTGATCGAGCGCATAGTGGAACAGCAGGGGCAGTTGTCGTCCAAGGATGTAGAGTTGGCGATCAAGACTATGCTGGAGCACATGTCTCAGGCACTGGCTACCGGTGAGCGTATCGAGATTAGAGGCTTTGGCAGCTTTTCTCTGCATTACCGTGCGCCGCGTGTCGGCCGTAACCCCAAAACCGGTGATTCGGTGGAGCTTGAGGGTAAATTTGTGCCGCACTTCAAGCCCGGCAAGGAGTTGCGTGATCGCGTCAACGAGTCTTTGCAAATGGTCTGAAGCGGTATCAAGCGGCGTTTACCCTGCGCTATACTGCTCCCCACACGAATGGACTGGAGTCTAGTGGCATGCAATGGCTAAAGCGCGCGATACTGATTGTTATTCTTTTGCTTGTGGCCCTGGCGACACTGGATTTCATGTTGGAGAACCAGCAAGGCATTCAACTGCAGTTTCTTGAGCTGCAATCCCCTGAACTACCCCTATCCCTGTATATCGTTATTGCCTTTATTCTCGGCAGTCTGCTGGGCGTGTTTATTGGTTGGTTGATGACCACGCGCCTACGCCTGAAGTTGATGGTGCAGAGCAATGAGCTGAATCGTTACCGCAAGGAAGTCGACAAGCTGCGTACCCAGCCCATCAAGGACTGATTCCCATGCAGGAATTGCTGTTCCTTGGACTCTTTGTGCTGGCCCTGGGGATCGGTTGGTTTCTCGGCAGGCGTGAGGCAATCAAGGTCGGCTTTATGCTGGAGCCGCATGGCAGCGCGCTGGATCGACAGTATTTTATCGGTTTGAATTATCTGCTTAACGAACAACCGGATGAAGCGATTGAGACCTTCATTCGGGCTCTGGAAGTCAATCCCGAAACCGTTGAAACGCATATCGCCATTGGTAAGCTGTTTTGCCAGCGTGGCGATGTGGAGCGGGCGATCAAGGTGCATCAAAACCTCCTCGCACGACCCAATCTGAGTCGTCAGCAGGCTGATCGAGTGCAGCTGGAGTTGGCTCGCGATTACCTCGCGGTGGGCATGCTTAACCGTGCCGAGCGGCTACTCGAAGAACTGGTGGAAGCCACGTCGCCGTTGCGCGCCGAGGCATTGGTAGATCTGGTTAAGGTGCATGAGCGTGAGCACGAATGGGGCCGGGCCATTGTCGTTGGCAGCAAGCTGGTGCTGGAGCGCCCGGCTTTTGCGGTGACTTTGGCACATTATCATTGCGAAAGGGCCGCAGGTTTATTGCGAAGCAACGATCAGTCGGCAGGGCGGCGGCACCTCAACCAGGCGCTGGATGCTGATGCAGCGTGCATTCGCGCCATGTTGATGCTAACGGATCTGGAGTTGAATCAGGGGCACGCCAAGGCAGCGCAGAGATGGCTGCAGCGGCTTGCCGAGAAAGACGCCGATTTTGTACCCGAAGCCTTGCCGCTAATACGTCGCTGCGCTGATAATGACGCGCTGGACATGCAGCAGTATCTGGATCAAGTGATCGCCAATAACCCTCAGCCACAAGTGCTGAGCGTATTGGCCAGAGCCGATCAGATGCAATTCCAGGCTAGCTTGCATGAAGTGAGTCTTTTTGTGCTGGAGCATATCCAGCAACAACCGTCCCTTAGAGGACTGCTTTATCTGATCGACCTGCATCTGGATCATGTCGAGGCCAAGGGCCGAGACAATTTATTGGTCCTGCGCGGCATCGTCGAGGCTCTGGTAGTGGACAAGCACCAGTACCGATGTGCTTCTTGCGGCTTTCTGGCCAAGAAGTTGCACTGGCAATGCCCTACCTGCCACGGTTGGTCAACCATCAGACCCCTGAAGGGGCGTGAGGCTGCCTGAGACAGTCACCATGGACGTTCTTCAACAGGATAAATGCATGCCCTGTCACACCCCCGTAATTGTTGCCCTGGATTTCCCTGACGCATCAACCGCCATCGCGTTGGCCAAACAGCTTGACCCGAGCAAGTGTCGTGTCAAGGTCGGTAAGGAGCTGTTTACCAGCAGCGGTCCATCCATTGTCGAAGCGCTGCATCAGTTGGGCTTTGAAGTCTTTCTCGATCTCAAGTTTCATGATATCCCAAATACTACTGCCAGCGCTGTGGTGGCTGCGGCGGAGCTGGGCGTGTGGATGGTCAACGTGCATGCCGGAGGTGGTCGGCGGATGATGGAAGCCTGTCGCGAGGCATTGGATAGCCGCCGAGGTCACCGTCCTTTATTGACTGCGGTGACCGTTCTCACCAGTCTTGAGCAGGAAGATTTGCTCGAGGTAGGGGTCGATATTGAACCAATGGTGCAGGTTCAGCGGCTCGCTCGTTTGACCCAGGAATGTGGTCTGGACGGTGTGGTGTGTTCCGCCCGTGAAGCCAAGGCGCTGCGCAGTGCTTTGGGTAATGAACTGCTGCTGGTCACCCCAGGCATTCGGCCAGCTGACGCCGCTGCCGATGATCAGAGGCGCATTGTGACGCCGCAGCAGGCTGTAGAGAATGGTAGCAGCTACCTGGTTATAGGTCGCCCGATCACTAGGGCGGAGGCGCCAGCAGAGGCGCTTGCTGAAATACTAGCCGAGCTCTCTGCCAGCGCGTGATTCAGCTCAAGGCGTGATGGCTATCTTCAGAACACCGTCGCGCTGATGACTGAACAGGTCGTATGCGGCGACAATGTCGTCCAGCTTGAAGCGGTGTGTCACCATCGCTGTCAGGTCGACCCGGCCTGATGCGACGACCTCCATCAACCGGCGCATACGTTCTTTTCCGCCCGGGCACAGGGTGGTGATGATTTTGTGATCGCCCAACCCGGCCGCTATCGCATCCAGCGGCATTGACAGTTTGCCTGAGTATACGCCCAGGCTTGACAGCGTACCCCCGGGCTTGAGTGCCCGCAGGCAGGACTCGAAGGTTTGCTGAGTCCCCAGGGCCTCGATGGCCACGTCTACCCCTTTGCCGGCGGTAATGGCCATGATCTGTTCCAGCGGGTCTTGTTGCTTGAAGTTGATGGTGATGTCGGCGCCCAGGCGCTTGGCGATTTCCAGGCGCTCAGCAACGCTATCTACTACGATGATCCGCGTGGCGCCCATCAGTTTTGCGCCCGCCGTGGCACACAGGCCGATTGGCCCCTGGGCAAAGATCACCACGGTGTCGCCTATGCGAATACCACCGCTCTCTGCGCCACCAAAACCGGTGCTCATGATGTCTGGGCACATGAGCACCTGTTCGTCGCTGAGGCCGTCCGGTACCGGCGTCAGATTGGCCTGGGCGTTGGGGATCAGCACATACTCGGCCTGGCAGCCATCAATGGTGTTGCCTAATTGCCAGCCGCCCATCGCTTTGCCGCCGCACTGGCTGGAGATGCCGTCCAGACAGGGGTGACATTGGCCGCAGGGGGTGATAGCACCGGCGATGACCCGTTGACCTATCTGATAACCGCGCACGGCGCTGCCGAGTTTCTCGATGACGCCTACCGGCTCATGACCTATGATCAGGCCAGGCGTTACCGGATACTCACCCTTGAGAATATGCACGTCTGTGCCGCAGATAGTGGTAGTGGTAACGCGCAATAGAGCATCGGTAGGGCCGGGTTCAGGAATCGGGCGCTGCTGGATTTCTATGCGGCCAGGTTCGAGCCAGACGGCTGCTTTCATGGTGGTCATGGCGGGGGGCTCCTGCTAATCAGGGGAATTAGGTTAGTTTCTGAGTCTAGCCCCCCTGGTCGGGCAGGCATTGATCTGGATCAAGCCTGACTCGGTGGGGCGCATTGCAAACGCTGAAGATCCCTATCAAGTTGCTCGAATTGCTTGTCCATCCGAGCGCGCTGCGCATCGGTGGCTATACCGAGTACATCGCTCAGCATGGCCGCACCCTTGCGGCTGGTTACCTTGGTGCTTTCCCTGAACGCTTCGGTCCAGTAACGCTGCCGCTCCACCAATAGGTCGTTGATGTGCGTAGTGAAGCCTTCTTCATAGCGGCTATTCAGCGCGACAACAAGTTGCTGTTGCCAATGTTGACGGTTTTCCAACCAGATAGTGTTTTGACCCTCCAGTTCAGCAGACCAGCTATCAATTCGGCTGCGCTGTTCTTCGCTAAGACGGCCGAGCCAGCGGTTCAGGCGCTTTTCCAGACGCTCGGCACGTTGCTGTGCCTGGGCTGCTGGATCGGGAGCAACGAACTTGGCATGCATGTCCTGCTGTTGCTCAGCCAAATTGGCTTGCAGGGCGGCGATTTGTGAGTGGTCCAGCTTGCGGAAAAGTTCAGCTAGCGTCGGGGCTATTTCATGCAGCACTCGATCAACGGCAGGCATCAGCTGCGGAACTTGTTCCAGTAGAATGCTGGCCGGCAGATCATGGGTGTCAAGGGTGTTCTGCAGCCCTGCCAGCAAGGGTCTATAACGGGGGATCTCGGTACTGCAATGCCAAGCCAAGTGCTCATCTATCCGTGCCGAGAGCCAGCTTTTTTGCGTGCGACTCAGGGGGACATAATCGCTGGTTTTCCAGTTGATAAGCCAGTTCAGATTGTTGTAAGCCAGGCGCGCGGAACTGCAAGAAGACAGTGCCAGCAGGCATATAAGAAGGAGGAGGGATCGAAACAGGTACATGCCAGGCTCAGTATTCAAATTGGATCTTTTCCAGAGTAGCGCCATCACGGATTTGACGGCGAAGAAAAGCATGTCCTGAGGTGTCGTAGCCCCCTTGCTAATAAGCTAGTTCCGCGCTTCTTTATTCCAGTATGTTGAGCAGAATTGCTTCGACAATACCGGTGGTTGCAGTGACCAGCACGGCGTCGGTGCCTACCTGGCGCCAGTCGTAACCGGGATATTGGGGCAGGCGCGACTCCAGGCGTCCGTCAAAGCGTTTGGCGATACCAGGCGGCAGCGGCTTACCCCGGGCCACATTTTTGCGGATACCGGGCGGTAGCGGCTTTGCCGGCTCGAGGTAGTTACGCTGATCTCTGAAGATGCTGCGAATGACGCTTTCCTCAAGGGTCACCGACTGCTGGTCTTGTTGGTGATGGTCCGGTTTTCCGGCTTTGTTGCCCTTGGCGTGAGGTGGTGGTTGGGCAAGCACACTGGTCGAGACCAGCGCCAGTATCAGCGTAATTGCAGAAAGCTGGGTAAAGACAGTTGAAAAAGGGGGCATGTTGTTTCTCCTGTGTTCAATTAGAGCATACGAAGATCGGGAGGTTCCTAGGGCGTGCACTAATGACGTATATCAGCGACTTTCAGCATGCAGATAAAGCTGATTAACAAGGCCGCGGCACCAAACCAAAGACTGCCTTGCAAGGTGATGCCATAGTCAAATCCCACGCGCACCAGCCACGGGCCGATCAGTTGAGTAAAGCCGTACAGGGCAATCAGTGCTGCGGAAAGCCGTGGCCCCTGAGTGGGTTGCAGGCTGCGCGCCAAGCGCTGGGTCAGGAGTACTGCGCCGAGAAAGCAACCGCCGATCAACAAGCTGCACAGTGCCAACCCCCATTGCGGCGGAAGTAACAGTGCGCAGAGCACGCCCAGCAATTGCAGCGCATAGTTACAGATAAGCATATTGCGGTCGCCAAACTGGCTGCCCAATCGGTTCCATAGCCAGGTCGAGGGCAAGGCGGCAATTGAAACGATAAGCCAGCTTTGACTGACCATCGGTGATCCTTTGCCCAATTGCAGACTGGCGAGCATGGGCAGAAAGGTCATCGGCAGGATGTAACCCAGTCCGGCCCCGGCATATGCGAAGAACAGCGTCTGGCTGTGGCGATCAAACAGGGCCTGGCGCTTGGGTGCTATCGCATGATCGGTTTTTGCTGGCGGTATGGGCAGTCTGCTCAAGGTCAGCCAGCTCCAGTAGCCCAATGGAATGCTCAGCAGGGCGGCAGGCCACCAGCGCGCTGCGCCGGTAAGCCAACCATCTCCCAGGCTTACCAATGCACTTGATAAGAGTAAGCCGAGGCCTACCCCCAGGTAGATCAGGCCGCTGGCGCGTATGCGTCCGTTGACTGCCAGCCATTCGAGGATTAGCGCGGGCACCAGTACGAATACCATCCCGTTACTAATCCCATTTCCCAAGCGCAACATGCCAATGGCCCACAAGGAATCGGATTGGGTCAGACTGAGCAGCGTTACGCAATGCAGTGCCAGTGCCCAGGGGATGGCCCGGTGGATGGCAGCCGGTGTCGCCCAGCGGATAGCCAGTAGTGCGCCGAGCAGATAACCCACATAGTTCCAGCTGGCAATATCCGCAGCCTGGCCGAGCGCCAATTGGCCGTCGGCAACCAGACGTGGCATCAAGGGAGTGTATACGAACCGGCCCAAGCCATGTACCACCAACAGTAACAGGGCGCCTGCTGAAACGACTCGGATGATGGACGGATGGTGAGATGGCACGTTGCGCTCCTGGGTTGGGAGTATCTTACCGGTCCTGGGGTGTCGCTTCCATTGCTCATTGCAGCCGTCATAAGGGAGCTGAATAAGGTTAATCGGGTCTGCATATAATGCCGGCAGGGCTCATGAATCCTAGCTTTGCGTGAGACTGGAGCGTTGCTCCCGAGGCCGCTTTGCCGACTCATGCTTGGCTGCCCCCGAGCATGGTTGTAATGGTGGCGCACTGGCATAGAATCGGTGAGCAAAAGGCGTCAGTGTTGCGCTAACGCGCCATAAGCGGTGTTTTCTCAGCCATTGCGGCTGAGTTGATAAGAACAAAAAATCACCAGGCTTTTTCCAGGTCTGAGTGGTTCTTTACAGGGGTGAATAATGAGTCAGTCCGGCATTCTCAAACGTTCCACCATCCTTATCCATGGGTCAGTAGGCATGCCACTGGCCATCATCGGTTATCCGCTCGTGGTTTACCTGCCACCCTTCTACGCCCAGGAGGTTGGATTAAACATGGCGCTAATGGCGCTGGTGTTGGTGTTCGCACGTATGACCGACGTGATCACTGATCCGCTGATTGGTACCCTCAGTGATCGTTGGCAGACGCGCATCGGCCGTCGCAAGCCGTGGCTGATTATGGGTGTCCCGCTCATGTTGATAGGCACTGTCATGATCTTTATGCCGCCAGAGGGAATAGGCATTGGCCATCTGCTGATCTGGACAGTGATCATGTATCTCGGCTGGACCATGGTCACCTTGCCTTACGGTGCCTGGGGTGCAGAGTTATCGCCGCTGTACCATCAGCGCAGCCGGGTCACCGCTTCGCGGGAAGGTTTTGTGCTGATTGGCCTGTTCCTGGCAGCATTGGCGCCGGCCATTGTGCAGTCGATGGGTACCCGGTTTCAGGCTGGTGAGACTGACGGTTTCTGGATGGGAGTGGTGGTCTGGGCAGTGGGTACCGACGGGCAATTGGGTACCGGTTACGGTCCGATTCTGGCGGGGATGGCTTGGTTGTTACTGATCCTGCTGCCGTTAACAGTCCTTCTGGTCGTGACCAAAGTCAAAGAGGCTCCACCGCAGTCGGTTCAGCGCACCGACTGGAAAAAGGGTATGCGGGTGTTGAAGAACAATGGCCCGTTCAAGCGCATGATGCTGATGTTATTGATCGTAGTGACTGGCGAATCCTTTCGTAACGCCTTGTCGGTGTTCTTCATGCAGCACGTCATTCAGATTCAGGCGCAGATCGGTTTGATGTACCTGCTGTATTTCGGCGTGGGTATTCTCGGTATTCCGTTCTGGTTGATTCTCGGCAAGCGCATTGGCAAGCACAAGGCGTTCTGCGTCGCGGTGGGTGTTTCCAGCGCCAGCATCCTGGGTATGTTTTTCCTCCAGGCCGGACAGATAATGCCTTTTGCGATCATGTTTGCGCTGAAAGGCTTCTGTTTTGCCGCGTTCCAATTCCTGCCTTTGTCGATGCTGGCGGATATCGTCGATCTGGATACCGCGCGCAGCAAGGAGCATCGCACTGGGCTGTTTTTCGCCATGTCCGGTATGGCGCAGAAGTTTGCTATGGCTATTGGTCTGGGCCTGTCGCTTGGGCTGCTGGCGCTGGTCGGCTTTGACGCTACCGCGTCCACCCATTCGGATGCTCAACTGATGGCACTGCGGCTGCTGTATATCATCGGCCCAGTCGTGCTCTATATGCTGGCCTTTGCTGTCGCCTGGAAGTATCCGCTCACCGCAGTCCGGCAGGAGCGTATTCATCAGTGGGTGATGCGGCGCAATGCGCGGCTGCAGTTGGAACCTCAGCAACCCTGAAGCCAGGCCGCCCCCCTCGGCCCAAGGGACGGGCGGCTGGCTTTACGGCGATATCTGCTGGGTCTTTGTTCCGCTATGCTGTGATCTCATATGAGTAACAGCTGAAAAGGAATGCTCGGCACATGTCCCATCCCTCGCCTTATCCGCAGTGCATTGTTGTGTTCCATTCGCAGAGCCTGAGAGGAGGGTGCTGATGCCGTTAAGTCTGCAGCAGCGCGACCTGCTTTTGAATTGGGCAGAAAGACAGTATCTGGATAGGCAGCAATTGAGCGCCTTGGCTGGTGAGGGTCAGCTTGCTCCCGCTAGCAGTCAGTGGCAATACCTGCTGGATCGTTTGCTGGCTGGCGCCGGCGTATTGCTGGTGAGTATAGGTGTCGTGTTTTTCTTTGCCTGGAACTGGGACGAGTTACCGCGTTTTGCCAAATTCGCAGTTGCCGCTGGCGTGCTCAGCAGTTTTACCGTATTGGCCTTGTTCAGTGTGCATCGCTCGGTAGTGCAGCAGTCAGCGTTGCTGGGATGCTGTATCGCCACCAGTGCTTTGCTGGCGCTGATTGGTCAGACCTATCAGACCGGCGCGGATATCTGGCAGCTGTTCGCTGCTTGGGCCGTGTTGATGCTGCCATGGGTACTGCTGTCACGCTCCACTGCGTGCTGGGCTTTGTGTTGGGCAGTGGCCAATCTGGCGTTGCTACGCTTTTTCGCGGCCTCCATGTGGTTTGGTCTGTTTGCTGGATTCAGTGGGCAGCAGGCGTTGTTAACTATTGCCTTGGCGAATCTTGCTGCCCTGCTGCTGTTTGAAATCGGGGGCGGCAAACTGCTTGGCCACCGGGGTAGGAGTCTACCCAGACTTTGCGCACTGGCCGGCCTGAGCGCGCTGCTGCTGGGGGCGATCATGGGTTGGTGGCAGGCAGCCTTCGCGCCGCTGCTGATTGGTTTTGCGCTGAGCGTCGCAGTGGGTGTGCCATTGTACCGCTGGTGGCGCCTGGATTTGCCGATTCTGGCGCTGCTGCTGTTTGGGCTTGTCGCGCTGGGGGCAGCTGGGTTGTTCAGGGTACTGATAGAGCACGAGGGCTTCTTCGCTTTTAATGCCATCGGCCTCTTTGTGGTGGTCAGTAGCGCGCTGGCCTCGCTCTGGCTGCACCGGGTCTACCGGGGAGGGCGCTGATGGACAAGGCTGATCTACAATATTTGCTGGCTCATATCCAGCAACGTACCGGTTTGAGTGAGGAGCAGCGTACACGCTTGCTGGCGGGGGTTGATTCACCCTGGTGGTTATCGGTCTTGCTGGGGTTGGCTGCCTGGGTCTCGTCCTTGTTTCTTATGGGCTCATTGCTCGGCCCCTCGGCGTTGCTGCTGGACGGGCCGGTGGGCATAGGCTTGGCAGGCCTGTTGATGTTGTGCGCCGGGCTGTGGTTGTTTGGCCGTATGGGGGTGTTCTTCGAGCAAATGGGACTGGCTTTTGCGCTCGGAGGCCAGGGCCTGTTGGTGTATGTGCTGGCCGATGCAATGGGGTCGAGCGAGGCGCTCCGGTCTGCGGCTATTGTTTGTCTGCCATTGTCAGCCATTCTGCTGCTAGGGCCAGGGTCGATGCTCTACCGGCGCATTTGTGGGTTGCTGGTATTGGGCAGCATTGCTGTCCTGCTCGAGAGTGGGCCAGGGCTGGCACTGTACGGGCTGCTGCTGGCCTGCGTGGCCACAGTCTCATGGTTGCGGCGTTTGCATTGGGCTGGCGATGGCCTTGCATTACATCTGCGTGCGCTGAGCGATGCAGCAACGCTCATGGCGTTATTACTGGCGATGTATGGCCATCAAGGTGTGCTCGACGCGATGACAGGGCACATGTCCGTGCTGACAGTATCGCCTGGAGTGTGGCTGCTGATTCACGCCGGGCCTGGTTTGTTATTGCTATTGACGCTTGCGTGGTTGCTGCGCGGTCAACCGGTAAAAGCGCGCAGTGCTGGGTTGCTGGCCGCCGGGCTGTTAATACTGCTTACCTACCAGGCTCCGGGTTTGCTGATCAGTTTGGCGCTAGGTTTGTGCGTTTATCATGCGGGCAGCCGCAGCTGGTGCATGGTAGTTCCGGCTTTCGCCCTGTTTTATCTCGGGGAGTTCTATTACAGCCTGCACCTCTCGCTGTTGCACAAGTCATTGCTGCTCTGCGCTAGCGGTTTTTTGTTACTGATGATCAGGCTCGGAATGAGACGTCTGTTTTGGAGCCCACTATGACGCTGACGCGGTGGTGGCCGGCAATGGTAGGAGCGTGGCTACTGGTAATGGTAGCGGCCACCATGGCAATCATCGGCCATGAGCGCACCCTGCGCGACGGTCAACTGGTGTATCTGGAGCTGGCTCCGGTGGATCCGCGCTCACTGATGCAGGGCGACTATATGGCGCTGGAGTTTGCGTTGAATCGCGAATTGGAAGCGCAGATGACACTGCAGAAAATGGAAGGCGGGGAGCAATCTGCTTTCGCGCTGTTGGCGGTGGATGATCTGGGTCGGACGTCCTTGGTTGGCTTGGCAGATGCCGTCGATAGCGCAGATGATCAAGTAAGCATGCGTGTACGCCAGCAAGGCAGCCGGTTCAGCCTGGGACCCAATGCCTTTTTCTTCCAGGAGGGCACTGCAGCTGTTTACGAACAGGCACGTTGGGGCGGCTTTCGCGTAGCGGAAGATGGGGCGGCGTTATTGGTGAGCTTGCATGACGAGGAGCTGAAGGCGCTGGGGTTTAGCCGGCGCTGAACGGTGGGCTGGACTCAATGAGTAGCGGTCTAGCCCTTACCGTAATGCAGTTGGATGATGCTCGGCGCTTACTTGGCCGGACGACCTGGACGAGGGGCACCGTAAACCTGGCCACTCTTGCCATTGGGAATTTTCTGAATCTCACCGCCAGAGGCGATAAAAGCATCAATCTGGTTATCAATGGATTTGCTAGTGGCGACGGCTGCGTCGGCCTTGCGTTTGCTTGGGGCGGTTTTTGCTGACATGTTTACCTGCCTGAGTAAAAGTAGTCGAGCATTCTACACTTTTTTGTTGCATTTTGCTAAACAATTGATTAGGGCTCCTGCAACGAGCCGATGACCGGCCATTGCAGTTTGTCATGAACGATCATGTTAGTGGTGATGACCGCCAGCGCCGTGGGCATGGCCATGGGCCAATTCTTCTTCGCTAGCCTCACGCACCTCCAGAATCTCGATAGCAAAGGTCAAATCCTTGCCCGCCAACGGATGATTAGAATCCACTTCGGCCTGGGAGAGACCGACTTTGACAATGGTCACCTGGCGCTGACCTTGTTCGGTTTCGATGACTGCAATCATCCCCGGCTTCCATTTTTTTGCGCCTTGCAGGCGCTTGACCTGGACTTTCTGGACCGCATCGTCCAGTCGCGGGCCGTAGGCTTTATCGGCAGTCAGCGTGATACTGAAGTTGTCCCCTGCTTTATGGCCTTCAAGCGCTTCTACCAGGCCATCAATCAGGCCGGGCTGGCCGTGCAGGTACAAGATCGGCTCGTGTTTGTGCGAGCTTTCAATCTCGCCATTGGCGTCAGAGAGGGTGTAGTGAAACTGGACTACGCTGTTGTTGCTGATCTGCATCTTGATGGTTTCCGCTCGGGGCTGAATAGGTTGAGCGCATTATCAGGCCCCGAGCGATATTTTCCAACTCGGTTGCAGCGCTTAGTGTGCGCCCCAGAGTTCTTTCAGTCGATTATCTCGCCCACAACGACTCCGATAGAAATGGTAGCGAACGGGATTTTTCGAGTAGTAGTTCTGATGATAGTCCTCGGCCGGGTAGAAGGCCGTCTGCGGAAGAATCTCAGTGACGATCGGATCGCTGAGCTTGCCTGAATTTGCCAGCGCTTCTCTGGACTGCTCAAGAATCTGTTGCTGTTGCTCGTCGGCATAGAACAAGGCACTGCGGTATTGCGGGCCGCGATCGCAAAACTGAGCGTTGGGCGTGACCGGGTCGATGGTCGGCCAGAATGCTTCTACCAGCGCGGCGTAGTCGGTTTCGGCGGGGTTATAGAATACCGCCACCGCTTCAATATGCTGGGTTCCGCCTGCCGATACCTGAGGGTAGTTGGCCGAGACTGCGTCGCCGCCAATATAGCCTGAAACGGTATCCACTACGCCCGGCACCTTGTCGAAATCGGCTTCGGTACACCAGAAGCAGCCTCCGGCAAAAACCGCCATTTCGGATCCTGCGGGGCCTTGCTCAAGGGGCTGGTTGGCGCTGACCGCAGCGCTGAGCACGCTGAGCGCGAGCATGGATAGCCAATGATGTCTTTTCATCCTCTTAACTCCGGCAAGGCATCTGCTTCTGCAATGAACCGCAACGCGACCCCATTATTACACCAGCGCTCGCCTGTCGGCTCTGGACCATCCTTGAATACGTGGCCTTGATGACCGCCGCAGCGTGCGCAGTGATATTCGGTACGAGGCCAGATCAGCTTGAAGTCCTGTTTGGTACCTATATTGCCGTTAAGGGGCTGGGTAAAGCTTGGCCAGCCGGTTCCGCTGTCAAATTTTGATTCGCTGGTGAACAGGGGCAGGTAACAGGCTGCGCATACATAGGTGCCAGGATCATAGACCTTGTCTAAAGGGCTGCTGCTGGGCCGCTCGGTGGCCTCCTCAAAGAGCACGTCGAAGGCTTCAGCGGATACCTTGTCTTTCCAGTAACTGGGAGGGTGATCCAGCGGAGTAAAACGCATGGCCGCCTCGTGCGTTTGATTCTCTGCCAGACTCAGTCGGCTGATTAATGGCAGAGCGGGAAGAGCGATAAAGCTGGCCAGAAGAGTTCTGCGGTTCATGTTGAGTCCTGTAATCGTTGTCGCTTACCTCTGATAAGACTATGCCTTTTGGCAAAAATTACATGGGTACATCGTTTCAGAACATGTGGCTGATCCGTTATATTTATTCGCCGTATAAGTTGGCCGTATAGCGGTTGCCCTATATGAACTGCTCCTTGTACGGATAAGGTCTAATAACAACATCAGGGGTGACATCATGAGCACAAGAGTTGACCGGCTGACCGGTTTGAGCTGGATCCTGGCGGTTCTTTTTGGCGTAGGCAGTTCTGCTGGCTACGCCCAGGAGGCTGAGGCATACCGTATCTCCGAACCTCGACTGCAGACGTTGGCTCAGGCCATGCAGGCCCAGGTAACGGGCAAACAGCTCGCCGGGATCGCCACGCTAGTGTGGCAGGATGGGGAAGTCGTCCATCGCCAGCAGAGCGGTTATCAAAACCTGGAAGAGAAGAAGCCGCTGACCAAGGAGACAATTTACAAGATTTTTTCCCTGACCAAGCCTATCACCGGCACAGCCTTGTTGATGTTATATGACGAAGGCAAGTTCCAGCTTGATGATCCAGTAGAGCAGTACCTGCCTGAACTGCAGAGCCTGCGGGTGGCAGTGGCAGACGGTCCCGATGGGCAGCCAGAAACCGAGGCGGCCGACCATCCTGTGACCATTCGTGAATTGATGACGCATACCGCTGGCCTGACCTACGGTCGCTTTTCCGAGTCGCAGGTGGACTCGCTCTATGCTCGTGAAGGAATTCAAAACATCGACACTAGTCTGGCTGACATGATCGCGAAGCTAGGCAAGCTGCCTTTGCGTCAGCAACCGGGTAGCCAATGGCATTACAGCGTGGCGGTCGATGTGCAGGCGCGGCTGGTTGAGGTTCTGTCAGGTATGGCCTTTGATGAGTATCTTCAGGAGCGTATTTTTACCCCGTTGAACATGATTGATACTGGCTTCTATGTACCACAGGACAAACAAGGTCGTTTGGCAGTGTCTTACACCCCTGATCCTGAGAAGGGGCTGCAGCCTTTTTCAAATCAGCCTTGGTTGAGCAAGCCAACATTTCTGAATGGCGGTGGTGGCCTGGTATCGACCATGGACGATTATTTGCGCTTTGCGCGCATGCTCCTAAACGAGGGTGAGCTGGATGGTGTACGGCTACTCAAAGCAGAAACGGTGCGGATGATGCGCAGCAATCAGCTGCCAGAGGGCGTGGCCGGACCAGACTGGGCGCCAGGTAATCTGTTTGGGCTGAATGTGGCGGTGGTGACCGAGCCCGAGCCAGCGGGCTTTTTGCCTGAAGATGTCTATTGGTGGTGGGGTTTTCATGGCCCCTGGATGTGGGTGGACCCCGCTAACCAGATCATCGTGCTGGGTATGATGCAGAATACCGATTATCGGCATTCTCGCGTGGTGCACGGCACCGTCAGCCAGATTCTCTATCGTTCGGCAAACTGACTCTATGTTGATAGGCGCGCGACTGCCGTGCCTCTCAGGGGGGCGGAAAACGCGGTAACAGCCTAGCTGGAAGCGGTGCTGGCGCTGGTATCCAGCACTTGCTCCAGTGGCAGTTGGGCGTGCAAATTCACGCTGCCCTGCGCAGCAAAGACCACCAGGTGGTCAGCGGCCACACGGATGCCCAAGGATTCGCCCAGCGCATGATCGTCATGACTGGGGAAAATGGTTTCCAGAACACTACCGGTCGCCAGCTTGAGCCGGTATAACGTCGTAGCGCCGAGGAAGGTCTTGCCAATGATAGTGGCGCGCAGGCTGCTGTGCTGCTCGCCGACTATATCGTCTGGCCGCAGCAACACATCCACGGCGCTGCCGGGCGGCAACTGGTAGGCACGATTGCCGCGAATGACGCCCAGTTCAGTCTGTACAGTATCTGGTGATATGAGCTGGCCGCGAATAAAATAACCCTGGCCGATAAAGCTGGCAACGAAGGGGGTGGCCGGCTCATGGTAGAGGTTATAGGGCGTGTCCCACTGCTGCAGATGGCCTTCCTTGAGCACACCGACATGATCGCTGACGGCGAAGGCTTCGTTCTGATCATGGGTCACCAGCATGGCGCTGGTGCCACGTAGCTTGAGAATATCGCGCACCTCGCCCGAGAGCCTGCGACGTAACTCACCGTCCAGATTGGAAAAGGGTTCATCCAGCAACAGTAGCTTGGGATCGGGCGCCAGTGCCCGAGCCAGAGCTACACGTTGTTGCTGTCCACCAGACAGCTCGTGGGGGTAACGCTTGCTTAGCGGAGCGAGTTTGACCAGTTCCAGCAGCTCTGCGACCTTGGCCTTGCGCTCAGGATGCTTGCTGATGCCGAAAGCCACATTTTCCTGCACCGTCAGGTGCGGGAACAGCGCGTAGTCCTGAAACACCATGCCGATACGGCGATCCTCCGGGGATACGCGCTTGGTTGGGGTCGACAGGCTGCGCCCATCCAGACGAATTTCACCGCCAGTGATCGGCTCGAAACCAGCGATAGCGCGCAGAGTCGTGGTCTTCCCGCAGCCGGAGGGGCCAAGCAGGCAACCGATATCGCCACTGCGCAAATGGATATTCAGATTCGAGACGACTGGATGGCCGGCGTAGCCGCAGGCCAGTTGGTTTAGCTCCAGAACAATGCCGTGGCTGTCAGGCATGCAGTACCCCGTGGTTGAACAGTTCGGAGAGTTACTCGACCAGCAGAAACTCGACCAAGGCTTTTTGCGCGTGCAAACGGTTCTCGGCTTGAGCCCATACTACGCTGCGTGGGTCGTCCATCAACTCGCTGCTAACTTCCTCGCCCCGGTGTGCTGGCAGGCAATGCATGAATAACACTTGTTCGTCAGCTAGATCGAGCATCGCAGGCGTGACCTGGTACGGCGCAAAGCGCTTCAGCCGGGCTTGCGCTTCATCTTCCTGGCCCATCGACGCCCACACATCGGTGTTGACCAGATGGGCACCGCGCACGGCTTCTTTGGGATCGCGCATTACGGTTACTCGGTCGCCAGCCTGGGCCAGGAACTCTGGGTCTGGGTCGTAGCCTTCTGGGCAGGCAATGCGCAGTTGAAAATCAAATTGCATGGCGGCCTGGATGAAGGTGTTGCACATATTGTTACCGTCACCGATCCAGGCCACGGTTTTGCCCTGAATATGGCCGCGGCGTTCCAGGTAGGTTTGCATGTCCGCGAGCAACTGGCATGGGTGCAGGTCATCACTCAGGCCGTTGATAACGGGAACGCGGGAGTACTGGGCGAAAGTTTCCAGATCGGCATGATCAAAAGTACGAATCATTATTGCGTCGCACATGCTGGACAGCACCCGAGCACTGTCTTCGATAGGCTCGCCGCGACCCAGTTGCGTATCGCGCGGTGACAGGAAAATAGCCTGGCCGCCGAGTTGAATCATGCCCGCTTCAAAGGACACGCGGGTACGGGTCGACGCTTTCTCGAAGATCATTGCCAGTACGCGATTTTTCAACGGCTCATAGATAACGCCCTGCGCATGCAGTGACTTGAGCTCGATGCCGCGTTTGATCAGGCTGATCAGTTCCGCCTGAGTGCAATCCATCAACGAAAGAAAGTGCCGTACTGTCATGTTGACTACCTGGAAAATGGGAGCGGCCAGTGACCGGAAACACAAAGGCCTATCGCGACCCAGAGGCCCGATACAAGCCATACCAAAAAAAGAGAAGGGCCGATCTTATCGGTAAAATCCGTTGCAAGGCAAATAGGCACGCGGTGTCTGCGGGACGGGGCAATCAATTCAATTACTGAATGCCAGCGTATTTTGCTCCTTGCGGGCCCGGCTGGCGGGGCCTAGAGTGCATGACTGAGCATGTACTTAAGCATAAAAACCAACAGAGTCACTGCCATGCCTGTAACCCATTATCGTGCCTGTCATCTGTGTGAGGCCATTTGCGGCCTGGCCATCGAAACCGAGGGTGAGCAGATACTCTCGATCAAAGGTGACCACGATGACCCGTTTAGCCGCGGACACATTTGCCCCAAGGCCATTGCCTTGCAGGATATTCAGAACGACCCGCAGCGTCTGCGTATGCCGGTCAAGCGGGTAGGTGAGCAATGGCAACAGATTGGTTGGAGCGAGGCGTTCGAGCTGGTCGCCAACCGCCTGGCTGACATTCAACAAGAGCACGGACAGAACGCTGTAGCGGTGTATATGGGTAACCCCAATGTGCACAACTATGGCTCCATGACACACAGCAACTACTTTCTTGGGCAGTTGCGCACCAAGCAACGTTATTCCGCCACATCGGTGGACCAGTTACCGCATCATCTGGTGTCGCTGTGGATGTATGGGCATATGCTGGCGATCCCGATTCCTGATATAGATCACACCGATTTCTTTCTGATGCTGGGCGCCAACCCCATGGCGTCCAATGGCAGCATCATGACCGTGCCGGACGTAGGCAAACGCATCAAGGCGCTGAAGGCACGTGGCGGTAAACTGGTGGTCATCGATCCGCGCCGCAGCGAGACCGCCGAGCAGGCTACCGAGCATTTATTCGTGCAGCCCGGTACGGATGCCTCCTTGTTGGTGGGTTTGCTGCATACCTTGTTTGACGAGTCGCTAGTCAAGGATAGCCCCGCTTTGCAGGCGACTCTGGGGCTAGATCAAGTCAAGGCCGCCATCGCCCCGTTCAGTGCCGAGGCCATGGCCGAGCACTGCGCGATTCCGGCAGCCAAGATTCGTCAGCTTGCGCGCGATTTTGCCGCAGCCGATAGCGCCGTCTGCTACGGACGCATGGGCGTTTCAGTGCAGCGTTACGGCACGCTCTGCCAATGGCTGATCCAGATCATTAATCTGGTCACCGGCAATCTCGACCAGCCAGGTGGGGCACTCTGCACCGAGCCAGCCTTTGACGTGGTGGGTATGGGCAAAGGCGGTCATTTCGATAAATGGCGCAGCCGAGTATCCAACCTGCCAGAGTTCAATGGTGAGTTGCCGGTGGCGGCCTTGGCGGAAGAAATGCTCACGCCCGGTGAGGGGCAAATTCGTGCCTTGGTGACTTCGGCAGGCAATCCGGTGCTATCCACGCCGAATGGCCGCCAGTTAGATCGCGCGCTGGAGGGGCTGGAATTCATGGTCAGCGTCGATCTGTATATCAATGAGACGACTCGGCATGCCGATGTGATCCTGCCGCCGACTGCGGCGCTGGAGCATGATCATTACGACATCACCTTCAATAACTTCGCAGTACGCAACGTGACCCGGATCAATCTGCCGATTCTGCCCAAGCCTGAGGGCAGTCTGCATGACTGGGAGATTTTCGTAGGCCTAGGCCGGGCTTTCTCCACGGTGACCGGTCAGCCACCCAGGCAGACCATGGCGCCGGAGATGATGGTCGATGCTGCCTTGCGCAGTGGTCCTTACAAGGACCGTCTGAGCTTGGCGGTGCTCAAGGAGCATCCGCACGGTATCGATCTGGGTCCGCTCAAGCCTAATCTGCTACCACGCCTGCAAACCGCGAGCAAACAGATAGAATGTGCACCTCAGGCCATGCTTGATGACCTGCAACGTTTTGCTGATGATAGTCAGGAAATGCGCCCTAAACAGGGTGAACTGCGCTTGATTGGCCGCCGGCATGTGCGCAGCAACAACTCCTGGATGCACAACTATCAACGTTTGGTCAAAGGCAAGGCGCGTGACCAATTGCTCATGCACCCTGATGATTTGGCCCACCGCGGCCTGAGCGACGGCCAGCAGGTGGTCGTGCGCTCCCGGGTTGGCGAGGTGACCGTAGCGGTGGTTGCCAGTGACGAAATGCTCGCTGGCGTAGTCAGCCTGCCACACGGTTGGGGGCATAATCGCAAGGGCGTTGAACAGGATGTTGCCACCGCCCACGCGGGCGTCAGTGCTAACGATCTGACCGATGAACGCTTTCTTGACCCGGTCACCGGTAACGCTGCACTCAATGGCGTCACCGTGGAAGTGGTCGCGGCCTGAAGCATCACGGCCATCTTGGGGGCCACCGCCATTCTGCTGCGGCCCCGGTATTGCCACAGGTCTGAATGGGTTACACTAGGCCGATTCGGTCCTGCTACAGAGGAAGCACCATGGATACCATCGATACGATCAAAGAACAGATCGGCAATAACCCGGTCCTGATTTACATGAAGGGTGCGCCTAACGCGCCCCAGTGCGGTTTTTCCGCGCGCGCCGTGCAGGCTCTGATGGCCTGCGGCGAGAAGTTTGCCTATGTGGATATTCTGCAGAATCCGGATATCCGCGCCGAACTGCCGAAGTACGCTAACTGGCCGACCTTTCCTCAGCTGTGGATTGATGGTGAGCTGGTTGGCGGTAGCGATATCATTGCTGAGCTGCACGAATCAGGTGAGTTGGCGACTATGATCAAGGCCGTCCTTAAGGCCTGATAGCGTCAGAGCCTACAAAACCCGCAGGGTGCAAGCCATGCGGGTTTTTTTGTCACTGAAACAGTCCGTCAAAAGGCAAGAACGCTAGCGGCTGGCCGAGCTTTACCACGGAACCAGCCGGTATCAATATCAGCCCAGTGGCCTCGCTGGCGCTACTCAATACGCCCGAGCTCTGATTGCCAGCAGGCACGACCTGGCCGTTTTGCAGGCAGGCGCGCAGATATTCATCGCGATTCCCTGCCTTGCTTGATTCGAACCCGGCCGGTACCGACAATTGCAGTGGCTCGGTCTGTTCCATGCCAAGCCGGCGCAGCAGATAGGGGCGGACCAACAGCAGGAAAGTTACCAGCGTTGCTGCGGGGTTACCTGGCAGGCCGAGCACCGGTACATCGGCAAAGCGGGCCAAGGTAAAAGGTTTGCCTGGTTTAATCGCCAGCTTCCACATATCCAGTTGGCCGTGTTCGCGCAGTGCCATCCCCAGATAATCTGCTTCACCTACTGATACGCCGCCGGAGCTGATGATCAGATCAGCCTGCGCGGCCAGTTCATGCAGCCGGGTCTGGGTTTGATCGGGATCGTCCGGCAGTATGCCGCCATCAATGATCGTCTGGCCCATGCGTTGCAGGCAGCCGATCAGGGTGTAGCGGTTGCTGTTGAAAATCTGCCCCGGCCCTAACGCTTGGCCGGGCTCGACCAGCTCATCCCCGGTCGATAGAACGGCCACGCGCAAGGCGCTGCGCACGGAAACCGCGGGAATGCCGGCTGAAGCAATCACGCCCAGGTCCTGAGCGCGCAGCCGTTGGCCGACAGGCATGATGGCTGCTCCCTGGCGTATGTCCTGGCCGGCGGGCCGCACATTCTGGCCGGGTTTCACTGATTGTGTGAAGCGTGCAATACCAGCGTCTAACTGGATATTCTCTTGCATTTCAACGCTGTCTGCGCCGGCTGGTATAGGGGCGCCGGTAAAGATGCGTGCACAGGTGCCTGCCTCCAGTGGCGGCGGTGCCATACCGGCGGTAATGCGCTGGCTGATACGCAGACCGGTGCTCAACGCTTCAGTTAGATCCGCTGAGTTGAATGCGTAGCCGTCCATCGCGCTGTTGTCCCAGGGCGGTACGTCGTGGGCGCAGTACAGGGTTTCGGCGAGAATACGATTCAGCGCATTGGCCAGCGGCACCCGTTCAGCAGGTTGCGGCGCTTCTGCCGACGCGGCCTGCAGCAATCGCTGCAGGGCATCCGCAACTGGTAGCAGGCTCATGAGCGGCTGCCGCAGGTCGGGTCAGCGTTCGCATCGACAGCCAAGTGCTGAACAAAGTTACAGGGTCGTGTCCGGCTATCGAGCTGTTCTTCAAGAATGCGACCCCATGCGGTACGACAGGCGCCGGTCGAGCCTGGCATGCACACGACCAGGGTACGATTGGCCAGCCCCGCCAGCGCCCGCGACTGCAATGTTGAGGTGCCAATCTCTTCCCAGGAGACATGCCGGAACAGCTCGCCAAAACCTTCGACCACCTTGTCCAGCAATGGTGTTATCGCCTCAGGAGTGCTGTCACGGCCGGTGAAACCGGTGCCGCCAGTGATTAGCACAACCTGCACATCAGGACGGGCGATCCAGTCCGATACCACCGCACGAATGCGGTAGATATCGTCCGCTTGCAACTGACGATCCGCGATCTGGTGGCCTGCTTCGGTGGCGCTATCGACCAGCACTTGACCGGATGTGTCGGTCTCCGCCGTGCGTGTGTCGCTGACAGTCAATACGGCAATATTCAATGGGGAGAATGCAGTGGCGTTATGGGCCATATAAGGCGATCCTTTGGCAGACAATGCGTCCGGTGTTATAACACAGCGCAGTGGATAATCAGAGGGCAGCCAGTGACGGTGATAGGTAAAACGCAGCTCAGCTTATTGCTGCTCGCGGGCGGGCAGGGCAGCCGCCTGGGGGGGCGCGACAAAGGGCTGATGGCGTGGCAAGGGCGGCCGATCGCGGCACATCTGGTGGCAATGATCAGGCCGCTGGTGGGTGAGGTGATCATCAGCTGCAATCGCAATCACAGCGAATACCAACGCTGGGCCGATCAACTGGTCAGTGACCAGAACGCTGAGTACCCCGGCCCGCTAGCAGGTATCCTTAGCGGGTTGAATGAGTGTAAAAGCAGCCATTTGCTGGTTGTGCCCTGTGACCTGCCGCAACTGGATCAGGCGCTGCTCATCCAACTGCTCGAACAGGCCGCCAGTCAGCCGACGATTCCCTGGTTGATCAAAGTCGGTGATGCCTGGCAACCGCTTGTCTCGGTGATCCCTCAGCAGCGGTTGCCCGAGTTGCAGTGCGCTTGGGATCAAGGCCAGCGCAGTCCGCTGCGTTGGCTGCTGAGTCAAAACCACGGCGTGTTGACACTGCCCGCTGACGACCTGCGGCTGCACAATGCCAACTGCCTGGAAGATTGGCAATAAATCTACCTAAGCCTCTGCTGGCGCTAAATATTATTTGAGTCAGATACTTGAGAAATTAATGTCGTGCGGTAAAATGCGAGCACACAATCGGAGTGTAGCGCAGCCTGGTAGCGCGTCTCGTTCGGGACGAGAAGGTCGCTGGTTCGAATCCAGTCTCTCCGACCATTTCATTGCTTCTAGTAGCCTCAGCAATACCTGAAAAGCCCGCTTTGTGCGGGCTTTTGCTTTTCTGGGTGTTTCCCCTCTTTTTCTCTAGGTAGTTGCTCACCGAGCACAACTACAACGATATGCTCACTGTTGAGTGGGCGAGTGATGGGGTGAAACGATCCGCCACGGACTAGAGCGTGAAGGCTATCGGTATGCTGATTCTTAGCGGATTACCCCTCACCTGCGGCGGTGGAAGAGGTAATGGTTCGGCGCGCCTGGCGAGTAACAAGGCCTCACTGTCGAGGGTTCGGGCTCCGCTACTGTGGATTAATTCGACCTCCAGCACCTGACCGTTGCGGTCCATGGTCAGGGCGATGATGGGCATACCCTGTTGGTTTGCGCGCAATGCCTGGCGCGGGTAGCGCTTATAGTGTTCCAAATGAGCATAGAGCAGCTGTTCCCACTGCTGGCGCGCATCAAGTTGCTGCGGGCTGATGGCCCCGACGGTTGGTGCGTTGACGGTCTCGCTCCGCTGGACGTTCTCGATGCTCGGTGGTGCGCTGGTTTCGGAAGCGGCGTTCTGGTCGGCGCTCTCGTTGACGGGTTCCGGCAGTTCATCCGGGGTATCTTCTACTGGCGGCTCCATTGCCTCTACTGGGTCTGGCTGCCTGGCTGGCAGGCTGACCTCGGCTTTGGCCACCTCGGGCCGCGCGGACGGGCTCTCTTCAATAACTACTGGCCGGGGCTTGGCGGCGGCGGATTCAGTTTGTTCCGGGCCGGGCGGAAGCTCATTTGGCGGGTTGGGCGGAGCCGCCAACGGCATAGCCAGTTCTATGACCATGGGAGCGGATAGGGGCTGCAGATCCTGCGGCGGGCTCGGTTGCCACAGATAAATAGCAAGCGCTGTTGCGTGCAGACCAATTCCGGCTAGCGCCGCGCTTAGCCAGAAAACCACCCCGCTCCTACTGCGGCTGCGCTGCGGGCCTGCCAACGGAGTCATTGAGCGCGTTCCAGGCCGACCAGTGCAACTTTGAGGTACCCCGCATCGCCGAGAGCATTGATTACCTCGGTCAGGTCGCCGTAGCTGATGCCTTTATCCGCCCGCAGGAAGATGCGTTGTTCGATGTCTGGCGCGGTGCGCGCCAGCGCAGCAGGCAGGTCGGCCAGATTTACCTGTTGCTCCTCACCAAGGGTCAGACTGAGATCTGCCTGCACGCTCAGATACAGTGGGTCCTCGGCGGGCGGTTGCGGTTTGGCGGTGGAGGCGGGCAGGTCGACCGGCACGCTGACGGTGGCCAGCGGTGCGGCGACCATGAAGATGATCAGCAGTACCAACATCACGTCTATGAAGGGCGTGACGTTGATCTCGTGGTTCTCGCCCAACTGCCCGTCATCGCCACCGGATAACTTGAAGCTCATCAGTGCCGCCCCATGCTGATCGGCCGCACGGTATGCAGGCCGTCAGCGTCTGGCTTGTCGGTGCCGTGCTGGCGATCGAGGTCGCGGCTGACCAATGTCAGCAGTGCGGTAGCGATGTCTCCCAATTGTGCGCGGTAGCCGTTGATGGCGCGGGCGAAATGGTTGTAGATCACCACCGCCGGGATCGCCGCGACCAGGCCGAAGGCGGTGGCCAGCAGTGCCTCGGCAATGCCGGGCGCGACTACAGCCAGATTGGTATTTTGCGACTGGGCGATGCCGATAAAGCTGTTCATGATGCCCCATACGGTGCCGAACAGACCGACAAAGGGTGCTACCGAGCCGATGGTGGCGAGGATGCCGGTGCCCTTGTTCATCTGGCTGCCGGCATGAACCTGCACACGGTCCAGGCGGGCGCCAATACGCTCCTTTATGCCTTCGTCGCTGGCCGGCCCGCGTGCGGACAGGGCCAGCTCATGGGCGGTGGCCTGCAGCAGGTCCATGCCGGCACCGCGCTGGTCCTTACTCTGCTGGCGGGCATAGGCAAAGTGTTCCGACTCGACCAGCAGGTGCAGCAGGCGGTTGGCGCGCCGGCGTGCTTGCGTCAGTTGAATCAGCTTGCCAACCCATACTGACCAGGTCAGCAACGAGGCCAGCAGCAGACCGATCATCACTCCCTTGACCACCCAGTCTGCGGCCAGATACATGCCCCAGGGGGAGAGGTCTTCCGGCAGTGCCGCGCCCAGGGGAGAAGCGGCTTCAGGTTCGACTGCGGACAATGGGTCAGCGGCCACGGCGCCAGCCGAGTCTTCCGCGGTGACACTCAGTTCAGCGTTGCTCGCCGGTTCGGTTGCGGCTGGTTCGGCGTCCTGGGCTAGCGGGGCGGTGCTGAGCAACAGGCTCAGCAACAGAGTGGATAGTAAAGTGAGGGGACGCATGGGTTCGATCCTCGCGCGTTTGGCGCGGTTCAGGGTTGAGGGCAGGGTGGTTCCGGACGGCTGCATAGCCAGAGCAGCACCAGACACATGCTTGATGGCACCAGCCACTGGACCCAGGTGCTGGGCGCGCTCAGGCAGATCAGCGGCATGCTGATGAACATGCTGATGCCGGCCAGCCATTTGGCGCGACGGGGAATGGCTCCGTACTCGTGCCAGTTGCGTATCGGCGGGCCAAACCGCGGATGGTTGAGTAACCAGATGGCCAGTGGCGGCCAGCCTTTGCCAGCGGCCCAGACCGCCAGCAGCATGAATACCGTGGTGGGCATGCCGGGCAGCACTGCACCAATCAGCCCTAGGGCGACAAAAGTGAGTGCCAGCAGGCGCCATGCGAACCGCAGCAGCATTAGACCGCCGTGGCCGGCTGATTGTCAGCCATCAGTTCTTCCACCGAGGTTCGTACAAAGGTAAAGGCCGCACGGGCACCCTCAACCGCTTCGGTACGGGCTGCCGCTGTCAGTTCCAGGTCATCCAGCGCCTGCTTGAACTGTCGCCAGTGCAGGCCGCGACCGTCAGTGTGACCGGCCAGATGGCGGGCGCCGAAGGTTTCCGATAACCCCAACTGCTCCCGGGCGTGTTTGAGTAGAAATGCGGCGCCCAGCGTCGAGCCCTCGTGGGTATAGAGCCAGCCGAGGGCTTCGTTGGTGCTGGCTGGATTGATCATGCTGCCGGTTTCCCGGTCGATCTCCTGCTCCTCGGGGCTGATGTTGAAGTCGGTGCAGTCCTGCAGTATGGCCTGCAGCCGACTACGCTCGGCCAGACCTGGGAGCATGGCCTGCAACTCCGGGTTCTGGTACAGCGGCGCGGTGGCGTGGTGCAGGCGCAGCTGCATGCGCAGGAAGCAGGCGAAACGCTCACGGCTGGAGAAGGGTGACAGGGCCATAATGCGTCGGTCGAGGCTCTCGTGGGTCGAGGTGGTCTGCTCTTTCAGGTAGCTGCTGAGGGGCAATGCGGTACTGTCTGCCGGGTTCATGGCGGGTCCTTGCATAACGGGATATCTTCGAAAGCGCTTGGGCGCCGGGTGGCGCGGTTCAATACGTTCTATTTACATAACGAATGAGGCAGTGCTTTTCCGTAATGAAATTAAGATATTTTTTTATTCGTATTTGAACTGGGGCGCTCTCGGTTTGGCTGTTGCTCAAAACAGTTTTTCCAGACGCAAACTGGTCTGGGTGCGCTGGTAGGAGTAAAGCCAGTCGACGCTACTGCGCACTTCGGTGTGCTTGAGACTGAGGCTAGGGGTAATACCTTGCCAAGCTAGTCCCGGCAAGCTGACGATCAGCGTGTGATTAGTCTCGCCATCACGGCGACGGGCGCCGAGCAGTGGGCTGTACTCGGCGTATTCGCGGTGTCGGAACGAGCTGAACAGGCTGGCGCGAATCCCGCTTTGCAGGGTCAGCGCGGCACCCAATCTCGCGCCGCCCTGCTGATAACCGTAGACCGGCTCCTCGGTGCGCCTTTCGCTCAGATCGAGGCCGCCGAACAGCGTCCAGCGCGGCGAAACCACATGCCAGCCAGTGGCATAGAGTGCGCTGTTGCCGCCGTTGTTGTAGCGGTACAGCGGGTCCTGATAGCGCATGTCGCGGTAGGTCGCTTCCAGCTTTACCGCGCTGCGGCGGCTGAGCTGATGCAGCCATTCGGCGCGGGCGCCCCAGGCGGAATACATGCCATCGTTGCCGATGCGATTGGTTTCGAAGGATGGAGCCAGCGAATACTGATTGCGCGCGCTGCGGTAGCTGTAGCCAAGATTGGCGATCAGGGTGCTTTCGTTGTACTCGCTGTAGTTGCGGTAGCTGTAGCCATACAGCAGGGCGCGGGCGTATAGCCCGTGATGGCCCGAGAGCGCAACACGACGGTTGAGGGTGGCCTCGTAATCGAGGCCTGTGGCGCTGATCGCCTCGGGCAGGGTGCGGCGCACAATACAGGTGCCGCCGTTGGTGGCCAGCAGGCAAGTATTGCTTTCCGAACTCTGGTTCAGATTGTCGACCCAGGTCGGGCCCAGGTTGATTGAACCTTGCCAGTCCTGACGCTGATCCAGTGCTGCGAGAAAGCGCTCGACGCTGGTGCGTACGCCCAGAGTGTGGGCGTCGTCCGCGGGCAGGCCGGCGCGGATCTGCCGAAACAGGGTTTCGGCTGCCTGGTCCTGCTGGTTTTCAAACAGCACGCGGGCCAGCTCCAGTTTCCCGGGCAGAAAGTCGGGCTGGCGCTGCAGCAGTGCGCGGAACTGTGTCTCGGCATTGCCTAGTTGGCCGCGAACGCGCTGCAGCACGCCGTCGGCGTAGTGCAGCAACATGGGGTCGGCGTTGGGCAGGCCGCGGTAGCGTAGCAGGAAGGCGCTGGCGGCCTGCCATTGCTGATGGCTGAGCGACAGATAGAGCGCCCGGCCCAGATCATTGGCATTGTTGCCGATGGCGAGGGTTTCGCCATTGAGGGTAATGGTCGGTTGGTCATCCAGTTCGCCTTGTAGCAACTCCTGCTCCTGTGCGTTGGCGTTGCCTTCAATGTGCTGATTGAGACGCAGGGTGGTGTCTTGGTCAGCGGCGTGTATGGCCGCACTGCCGAGCAGCAGTAGCATAATGAGGATCAGATGCAATGGATGGCGGGTCATACGGGCTCGTTGCTGGTTGGCCGTGTTGCGCGGCCGGAAAGGGTAGGGCCGAAGCCACCTCTGCAGCGGTGGCTCCGGTCCGGTTTCAGCTTCTGCCCTGGCCGGGACAGTCTGGTGCGATCAGTCTTTGGTGCCGCCGAAGGCGGTGTCGTAATCGCGGTTGCTGAAAGTAGCAATGCCGGCCAACGCAGCGGCGTCGCTGCCAAAGAAGTTGCCGGTCACGCTACCATTGGTTACCACACCGGCGGAGCCATTGGCAGACGCGTTTGAGCTGCTGATGTTGCCCGCGCTGTCAAAGCTGGCGCTGCCGATATTGACCGCCAAACCGCTGTTGGCCAGGCTGCCCGACAGGCTGTTGGTAGCGAAGTTGGCGGTAAAGGTGCCGCTCATCAGATTGCTGCCGGAGTATTCATTGATGCCGTTGACGCTATAGGTAGCCGTGCCGCTGGTGGGTACGCTGGTGCCAGTATCATCGCCGACGTAATACACGGTGCGGCTGCTGTCACTGCTGGTACCGGTTTGTGACCACTCGCCAAAGTAGACATTGGCACCGCTAACCTGGGCGAAGTTGAATACGCCCATGCCGCTGTGATCCGGTTCGTCGACGTCGATGGGTGCGCTCAGGGTGTAGACACCGTTGCTGACGCTGCTGTAGAGGCTGAGGCCGGCGAAATCAACTTTGTCGCTTAAACCAATGGTGTAAACGCCGATACCCGGAAGTTCATCATTGTGAGGTCCTGCATTAACGGTAGATTCGCCAACCTCTACGTAGGTATTGTAGCTTTCAGTGCCAACAATGTCGGCCTGGGACAGGGCACTGACACTCAACAGGCTGGTGGCCAGAACAGACAGATAGATTGCTTTCATGTGAATCACCTTCATGTTTGATGTGTGAGTAGTACTGCGCTTGCTGGGGTGTTCCGCTTGCTTTTTCTGGTAGTGCACCTCCTGGTTGTGGGGTTGATCAGAACTGCGCCGTCAGGCTCAGTTTCAGCGCGCGGCCGGGGGCCGCGACCGCAGAACGCGAGGTCGGGTCTATGTAGTACTCGTCGGTGAGGTTGCTGCCGACCAGCTCCAGGGTAAGGTCGTCACGGGGCTGGTAGCTGACGTAGGCGTCGTAGGTGGTGACGCTGCCCCAGGACAGCGGCAGGTTGTAGATCGCCAACAGGTTGGTTTCGGCGTTAGCCTTGTAGTCGTCCAGATCGCTGTTTTCATGTTTGCTGAAATAGGTCGCACGGCTACCCAGTTCGAGCTTGTCATTGAACAGCCGACCGCCAATATTGAGGTTGACGGAGTAGCGGGGAATAGCATGGGCAATCAGATAACCGCCCATAAAGCCGTTCTCGACACAGTCGGGTACCGAGCCAAAGCGAGGATCTGCCAGCACGGCGGAATTCTTGTCGCAGACTTCGTTTTCCAGATTGTAGGCCAGGCTCAGGTCGCCGAAAAAGCCGCCGTTGTCGTAACGAGTCTGCAGCTCGATGCCACGCAGGGTCTGTTGTTCTATGTTGTAAAACATGAAATTGTTGCTGCGCTCGATCAGGTTCTTGGTGCGGTGCTGGTAGTAGGCCAGTTTGATATCCGCAAAGCGTTCGGGGTTGAGCAGCTCGGTCAGGTTGTGCACGTACCCGACCTCGTAGTTGAAGGCGTGCTCTGGCTCCAGGGTGTAGAAGGGATTGAGCGAGGCGGAGAAACCGATGGTGCTCTCGAACATGCTGGGGTAACGTAAGGCCTCGCTGTAGCGCAGGTACACACGGCTGTTGTCGGTTACGCGCAGGGCGGCAGAGGCAACTGGGGTCCAGCCGTGACCGTGGCGGGTTTTAGCGGGAGTGGCGATGGCGCTGGTGGTGCCGGTTCCGATAGTGCAGTCGCCGGTCAGATTGTCGACACTATCCAGCGTGCCGTTCAGGCAAGCGTTGGTATCGCGACTGTAGCGACCTTTGCTGTCAGGCAGCCAGTCGACCCTGTGAGTTGCGGTATAGGTGGTGCTCAGGTTGGCGATTGCTTCCGCAATCTGCTCCTCGGAGAACCCCCATGTGTCCCGCAGCACATTGGCTGTATCTTCCCTCCGGGTAGTCATTTCCTCTTCGGTGTAGCTCTCTGTAGTGCGGTAGGTAGCGTTGCGGCTAGTAATGGCATTGGTGCTGATCAGGTTGCCTGCCGCCTGCTGCTCGGCAAGAAAGTCATCCTTGGCCCAGAACGAGGAGTAGCGCATGCCCAGGTCCAGGGTGAGAAAGTCGGTGGGGCGCCAGTCGAAGTTGAAATTGAACTCGCGCTCTTCGCGGCGGCCGGCACGCGGAAACATGCGCCAGCCATCATCCACGCCGCCGTATTCGTCGCCTGAGCGCAGCTTTTCGTGCTGATAGCTACCGCCCAGGGTCAGGTCCAGGCTGCTGGCCAGTTGCAACTGGTTGCTTAGTGTCAGGCCCGTGCGATTCTGGTCGGCGTTGGCCACGGCGGTATTGCGCAGAACGGGGTCAGTCCAGGTGGCGTAGTTGGGGAAGCCGCCGGCGCTGTAGGTGTCGCTTTCGGTGCGGGTGGTCCAGAGGTTGGCGTAGAGATCTATCCAGCGGTTGTCCGGGTTGTACTGGTATTCCATGTTATAGGCTTTGGCATCAACATGGCTGAGGGGCCACTGCACGGCGCCCTTCTCGTCGGCATTGGCCAGTCGGGTGGGCAAAATCTCGCCATACAGGCTGTCGGTGTCGCGGTAGCCGAAGGTCAGGTTGTGATTGTCGTCGAACTTCCAGCGCGCCTTGAACAACCAGGACTCCATCTTGCTGGAGGTATTGGGCACCTCATCACCGGGGTGGAAATCCAGGGCCATGGTCTGCGAGTATTCCTGCACCCGCGAGCCGGTGTCTTCCTGCGAGTAGTAGCCGGCGCCGTTCTTGCCGGAGAAGTAGTTGCCGTGTTCGCGGAAGGCGTAGGCGCCCAGCAGCTCGAACTTCTCCTGCCGGGTGCCGAGCGCTAGTCGGTAGGCGTGGTCGTTGGTGGAGAGCACTTTGTCGTCGCTGCTGCTCTTGAGGTTGATGCGCAGGGTCGGATCGCTGCTGGGCACGCTCGGATTCATCGGGAAGCCGGGTACGTCATAGTAATTTTCGCCGCTGCGCAGCTTTGGGATGCGCGGCGAGGTGGTGTTGTTGCCGGCCTCCAGCTTGAACTCGCCGCCGAAGCTGTCGCCTGCGGCGAGAATGTCATCCACATCGATGGTGCTGGCAACCACGGCACCGCCCACCGAGCTGTTGACGTTGCGTTCGATGTTCGGCCCCTTGATGACCTTGATGCCGCCGATCAGGTTGGGGTCGATGTAGCTGCGGTTGGACGCGCCGTTGTAGCCGCGCCAGACCGACATGGCCTGTTCGGTACCGTCGATGGTCAGTGGCACCCGGCCTGGCCCCTGGATGCCGCGAATGTTGGGGTCGAGTGCGCCGCTGTTGCGGGCGTCTCCGGTGTAGACGTTGAGCATGCCCTTGAATACGTCCGCTGGGTTAGTGCCCTTGTAGCGCTCGATCTGCTGCTTGCCGGAGTAGACGCTGGAGATGTTTTCGTCATAGATCGCGTCGTAGCCAGCTTCGTCACGGCTGGGCCGGTACAGCGCGGTGCCCTGCACATTCAGCGGCGCCAGTTGAATGGTGCTGGCGTCGGTCTGCGGGCGGTACAGCCGCCAGGCATCGTCGGCCTGGCGCTGCGCTCTGAGCCCGCTGTTGGCGAGCAGGGTGTCGAGCCCCTGGTCGACGCTGAACCGGCCCTGCAGGCCAGTGCTTTGCAGGCCATTGGTGAGTGCAGCATCTAGGTAAAGCTCGATGTCGGCTTCCAATGCGAACCGGTTGAGCACTTGATCCAGACCGCCGGCGGGAATGTCGAATGACCGGATGGCCGTGCTCTGGGCATGAACCGTCGTGGGTATGGTAACGGCACCGAGGCCAAGGCCCAGGTGCAGGGCTAGCGCCAGAGATGTGTGGCGTAATGCAAAACCGCGTGGCATGGGTTTCCCTATCTCGTTGTGTTGGTAGTGTTTCCCTGTACACCGAACGAGAGACCAAAAACCATAATGCGAATGCGAAATATTTGTATTTAAGCTTTGCTAAGGGCTCAGACCGCTTCGATGCTGACCCAGTAGCGGCTGAAGTAGCGAACCCGAACCGGCAGCGCCTGCGGCAGGCGAGCCAAGGTGGCGTCGGTATCGTGCAGAGAAAACACACCAGTGATCTGCAGCGACGCCAACGCCGGATCAATACGCAAGATACCTGCGCGGTAGCGATCCAGTTCGGCGATAAAGCGGGTCAGCGGCAAGCGTTCGGCCACCAGTTTGCCTTCGGTCCAAGCTTGCCTGTTGAGATCGGCGCGCTGCGGTGCCTGAATCAGGTGGCGGGAAAAGCGGCTGGCTTCACCGGCGCTGAGGCTGGTGCCGACGCCGGTTGCTCGCAGAGGTTCAACGCGGGCACTGCCTCGAAACACTGCCAGCTCTGTGTCTTGGTCATACTGCCGTAAGCTGAAGCGCGCGCTTATTGGTCTGATCGCACCATCACGGCAGCGTAGTAGCAAGGGGCGGGAGTTGCTGCTGCTATCGACCAGTAGCTCGCCCTGCAGCAAGTGCAGCTCTTGTCCGCTGGCGCCAGGATAGATATCCAGGCTGGTCGCGGTATTGAGGAACAGGCGGGTACCGTCAGCTAACTGCAGCTGGCGGATTTCACCAGTGGCAGTGCGCTCATCGGCGGTGAGTGGTTGCCACTGATCTCGGCTGCCCATTGCAGCGAGCCCGGCACCGCCGCAGACTAGCCCGGCGAGGGCAAGTACTTGCCGTCGTGACAGGTCGGTACGGCGAGCGAGAATGCGACTGGCACTGTCGGCGGGTACGCCATCGAAGCGGGTTTGCAACTGCTGCAATTGCTGCCAGGCATATTCATGCGCCGGGTCGGCTTCGCGCCATTGAGCACAGGCACGGCGGTCCTGCTCCGTAGCATTATCGGACCATAGTCGCGCCATCCAGATAGCCGCCTGCCTGATCTGCTCGGCAGATAGTCGTCGGGCGCCCTTCACTGCTCCATCTCCAGCGCTGCCAGCAGACAGGCTTGTAGTGCGCAGGCAACGTACTTTTCTACCGAGGACACGGAAACACCCAACTGCTCAGCAATCTCGCGGTAGCTGAGGCCATCCAGACGCCGCATCAGCAGGGCGCGGCGCACATTGATCGGTAGGCCGTGCAGCAGACGGTCGATAGTTATCAAGGCCTCAACGGTCTGTGCATGTGTTTCCGGCGAGGGATGTACGGCTTCGGGCTGGTGCCCCAGCTCTTCAAGGTAGGCATTCTCAATTCGCCGTCGCCGGTAGAGGTCGATCATCAATCCCTTGGCGATGCGCGTCATATAGCCCCGCGAGTTATCGAGAGGAGGCAGCTTGCCGCTGGTTAGCAGACGTAGGTAGGTATCTTGTACCAGATCGGCAGCGCTGTGGGAGCAGCCGAGGCGTCGCTGTAAAAAACCGGACAGCCAGCTGTGATGCTCGCGGTAGAGCATATCCATTTGCTGCTGTACAGAGGGGTCGCGAGCGGTCATGGGTAACGGGTCCGTGGTAGAACTAGCAAATGAGAATCGTTACTATTTATGCTGGGCGATCATGCGCTGTCTGTCAATCCCTGCGCTGGCGGAAGGTTGGTACTTGACAGCACGGCGAGAGTTATTGCGATAATGATAACTATTACGTTTTGTTGTTTGTTCTTGTTTCCGTGCATGGTCGATCAGGCTGTGCGTTGTCGGAGGTTCTTGTGTCCAGCCATACCCCTGTACTGTTGGTAGGTCGTCTGTGACTGATAGGTCTGGGCCGCTTGGCGCGTCTGATTTCAACGGACTGAGGTCCGAGCTACGGCGCTTTTTGGGCAAGCGCATGAACAATGCAGCCGACGCCGATGATCTGGCGCAGGACGTGTTCGTCCGTTGGCTGGACAGCGCCACGTCAACGCCAGTGCAGCAGTCCCGCCCATTGTTGTTTCGCATTGCACGCAATCTCATGGTAGATCACTGGCGTCGCCAGCAAGTGCGTGGTGGCAGCGGTCTGGTAGAGCTGGATGAGCATGAAGCAGAGTTGGATGATGCACTACAGACAGAGGGGCCGCTGGCGATGGTAGAGCAGCAGCAACGCTTGCATATGCTTGCTGAGGCATTGGAAAATCTGCCTCCTAAACGTAAACAGGCTTTTGTGCTGCACAAGTTCGACGGCTTGTCGCAGGCGGCGGTGGCTCGGCAGATGGGGATTTCATTGAGCATGGTGGAAAAGCACATTGCGCTGGCAATGCTGCACTGCAAGCGCCATGCGCAGTCCCGACTTCACCAGGGAGCTGAGCATGCTACACAGCGTTGAACGGCCCCGGATTGACATTGATGAGCAAGCTGCAGACTGGTTTGCCCGCCGTTGTGGCGAGCGCTTCACCGAGTCTGACGAGGTGCAATTCCAGCATTGGCTGAAGGCTGATACAGCTCACGCCCAGGCCTTTTCTGATCTCGAACTGCTGTGGGATGACATGAACCTGATTGAGTCGCCCCATGCTGCAGTGCCATCTTCTCGGCGGGCTGCGGTGGTGCCGCTGCAGCAGCACTGGCCGCATAAGCTGCTCGCCATGGCCGCCAGCGTATTGCTGCTGGTTGGGCTGCTGTCATTTGTGCTGCTGGTTGAACGGCCGCAGTTGGAATTGGCGGCGCAGGCAGATCCAGGGCAGTTGCACGAGCTTGCGCTCGCCGATGGCAGCCATGTCACCCTGAATATGGGCTCGCGCGTCGAGGTGCGTTATTTTGAAGATAGTCGCGAGGTGACGCTGTTGGAAGGCGAGGCGTTTTTTTCGGTGGCAACTGATGCGCGGCGTCCGTTCCTGATTCAGGCGGGCGCCGGTCGGGTCAGAGTGGTGGGTACGCGTTTCAACGTTCGGCTGAGCGAGGATGTGCTCAATGTGGCAGTAGAGCAGGGTAAGGTCTTAGTAGATGCTGGTGCTGCCAGTATGCCGCCGGTGCTGTTGTCCACCGGCGAAGTGGTACAGGCGGACTATTTGCATGGCCAGCAGCAGATCAGCCGCGTTGCGCCCGACGGAGTGGCCAGTTGGCGTAATGGTCAACTGATCTTCCACGAACGTTCACTGGCTCAATTGCTGCAGGAACTGTCGCGCTATCTGGGTAAGCCGGTTGAACTCACTGATGCGAATCTGGCTGAGCGCAAGCTCTCTGGCAGCCTGGATATCTATCAGCCGCAAGATTTTCTGACATCACTGCCGTTGCTGTTGCCGGTCCGTGTGGATACGGCCGAGGATGGCAGTGTGTCTGTTAACGCGTTGTGACCCCTGTTCCTTACACAGTCAAATCTAAATGAAAATATTTTTCATTTAGGAGGTGTGGCTTTCTCGTTCTGTTGCGTTCTCTGGATGTAAGCAATTGAGCATGGCATCAGGAGAGCACGATGAGCATTCGCAATACCCGATTTAGTTTATCCCGTCTGGCGCTGGCCGGGCTGCTGGTCAGTGGCAGCCTGCAGGCGGCGCCGGTTGCCTTGAGTCTACCGGCTCAGCCACTCGCCGCCTCGCTAACTGAGTTGGCGCGGCAAAGTGGTATGCAGGTGTTGTTCGACGGGTCGCTGATCCGTCAGGTACAAGCGCCAGCGCTCGCGGGGGAGTATGAACCGGTTGATGCGCTACGCCTGCTGCTGCAGGGCTCTGGCTTTGAAATGGTGCCATCTGCACAGGGTTACGTTATTCGTCCGTTGGCAGAGGGCGGCAATGGCATTACCCTGCAGGCGCTGACCGTAGTGGGCAACGGTTCACAGGTCAATTCGAGCAACGTAGGCCGATCCACTCTGACGCGGACAGACATTGAGCGGCAGCAGGCCAACAATGTGCCTGCATTGTTGCAGACCCTGCCTGGCGTCAATATGGGCGGTTCGGTCAAGCCCGGTGGCCAGACGTTGAATATTTGGGGGTTAGGGGACGCAGAAGATGTGCCTTTCACCCTGGATGGTGCACAGAAAAGCGGTTTTGAGCGCTACCAGCAAGGCACCATTTTTATTGAGCCGGAGCTGATCAAAAGCATCGAGGTGGAGAAGGGGCCGCACTCGGTGTTCAGCGGCAACGGTGGTTTTGGCGGCACGGTACACATGGAGACCCGTGACGCCGCCGATATGTTGGAAGAGGGTCGCAACACGGGCGCCTTGGTCAAGTACGGTTACCAGAGCAACGATCAGCAGCAGACATACAGTGGCGCCGTTTATGGCCGCACCGATGACGCTCGTCTGGATGGTCTGATCTATCTCAGTCAGCGTGACAGCAACGATATCAAGCTGGCAGGCCACATCGATCAGGATGAGGGCTATCTCTATCCCAAGCGCTACCCCTTTACCGCCCAGGATCAGGACTCGGTGCTGATCAAGGGCAATTTCCATCCCACGCTGGAACACAGCTTCGGACTGACCTACAGCCGCACCAAGAGTGAGCTGCGTTCGTCTTTCAGTGCGGTGACCTTTCTGGTGCCCAGCAAGTGGTCGATTGATCGTTACGGCAGCCTGGAAGCGGCGATGAACCGCTTGCTGTCGAACCGTGAGCTGGTGGATACCACCTGGGCTGGTAAGTATCAGTTTCAGCCCACCGACAACCCGCTGATTGACCTGGAAATCACTTATTCGCTGTCCGATACCGAACAGACCGATACGCGTGATGACGACGCCAGTTATAGCTCCACCACCGGCGGTAAGTACATCAACACCGAATACCGCGACAAGGTGCTGGAGGCGCGCAATATCAGCCTGTTTAATACTGGTCCGCTGGAGCACGAAGTGACCGTCGGCGCGCAGTGGCGCGAACATACCCGTGATGTAATCATGTATTTGCCGACCTTCGACAGCAACCCTGAGTACAACTATGGTTGGTATCAACCGCATTTCATGCCCGCCGGTGAGCAGGAAACGCGCAGCGCCTATGTGCAGGACGCTATCACCCTGGGTGACGTGACTATTACGCCGTCGCTGCGTTTCGATCATGTGCGTAATCAGGGTGAGCGCAATCTGGCCGAGCGTTACAACAATCCGGATATGAATCATGATTATCGTGCACAGACCTACTCTGGCTGGTCACCGCGGCTGGCGGTGTTCTGGCACGCAACCGATCAACTTGGGCTGTTCTTCGATTACGCCAAAACCTGGCGCGCGCCAGTACTGGATGAACAGTATGAAGTGCAGAGTAGCTCCACCTTTGGCGGTACGAGTCGTGATCTGGATGCCGAAAAGATTCGTGGGCTGCGGGCCGGTGCAGTCGTCAGTCTGCCCGAGTTAATCGTCAGTGGTGACAACCTGCAGGTCAGGGCCACGGCGTACCATAACAAGATCGAAGATGAGATCTTCAAGTTCCGTTCGGTAGCCTGCGCAGCGCAAGCCGAGAATGGTGGTTCGATTGCCGACAACTGTGGCGATCTACTGCCGCTGTCCAACTATCGCAATCTGGAAGGCGCGACCATTCGCGGTTTTGAAGTGGAAAGTTTCTATGATAATCGTCGTCTCTTCGCCAGTCTGTCCTACTCCTGGATGGAGGGTAGACACAAGGGTGCCTACAGTAACCCTTGGGCAAAGGATGTATGGGCGCGGGATATTCAGCCGGTCAAATGGGTCGCGATGTTGGGTGTAAAGATCCCGCAGATTGACGTGAACCTGGGCTGGCAGGGCGAGTTCGTACGCAAGTCGGATCGTCTGCCTAGCGACTTGTACGATGGTAGCGGCGAGGTCTACTGGAACCACTACGGCAACGACAGTTACGACGTTCACCGGCTGTTCGCCGATTGGGCGCCGCAGCGTGGTGCGCTCAAGAATGTCAGCGCCAACCTGACCGTAGACAACGTGCTGAACCGCTTTTATCGCCCGGCGCTGTCTGGTGACAACGCCTACTCACAGGGCCGTAACGCCAAGCTGAGCGTGAGTTACCGCTTCTGATTCAGCGGTATCGGCTGAGTCTGCTCTGCTCTGCTCTGCGCTGCCGGTAGCGCAGGGCAGGATGGTCTGTGGTGCTTATCTATTGACGATCTGTACCTGTACTCCTTGGTTCCTTCCTGACTACCATGACCATCCATTAACTGCATCGAGTAGCCATGCATGCCAGTCTCGTTATCATTTCAACAGGTCGATGTATTTGCCGAAAGGCCGTTGCAGGGTAATGCCTTGGCGGTAGTCAGTAACGCGGACGCGCTGACTGACGAGCAGATGGCTGCATTCGCCCGCTGGACCAATCTTAGCGAAACCACTTTTCTGCTACGCCCAACATCTCCTGACGCCGACTACCGCGTCAGGATCTTCACCCCACGGCGGGAGCTACCCTTTGCCGGTCATCCCACCTTGGGTAGTTGCCATGTCTGGCTGGACAACGGCGGACTTCCTCGAGGCAAGGACGTCGTACAGGAGTGTGGTGCAGGGCTGGTACGCATCCGTCGCGACGGCGCTCGCCTGGCTTTTGCCGCGCCACCGTTAGTGCGTAGCGGCAAGGTGGACGATGCAACGCTCAAGCAGATTGCCACAGGTTTGGGTATTTCGTTGGAAAGCGTGCTGGACAGTAACTGGGTGGACAACGGGCCAGGCTGGGTCGCGGTGCTGCTGTCCTCCCGAGAAGAGGTGCTCGCGATCCGTCCGGATTACCCTGCGCTCAATGGCTTGAACGTCGGCGTAGTCGCTCCTTGGACCAGCGCTGGCGCTGAGGCTGATGTCGAAGTCCGCGCTTTTATGGGTGATGAATATGCCGAGGATCCGGTAACCGGCAGCCTGAACGCCAGTCTGGCGCAGTGGTTGATCGCGGGCGGTAAGCTGCCGCAGCGCTATGTTTCTAGTCAGGGCACGGTGATCGGACGGCGGGGCAGGGTGCATATCGAGGAAATTGATGGTGATATTTGGGTGGGTGGGGAGGTGCAGCGTTGTGTAGCGGGGGAGGTTTGGTTTTGATCTGGGGGAGCCAGTTGCATTTGCTGCACTTGTACCGTTTTGACACTCACCCTTCAAATTCAACTAGGTAGTCAGCCATAGCTGTTTTGAGGTTTTCCTGCTTTCACAAAAAGCATTTTTTCACCTCCCGGGCGCGGGAGGTCATGCCCTTGCGGCTGATGTCGGCGGCAGACTGAGTTATGCTGTTTCGAGCCCATGCGCCAGATCGGCTTCACGCTTAGCAATCGCTTGTTCCAGTTCTGGGGAACGCTTGGCCCAC
>TARA_R110002051_G_scaffold38640_3_pt1 | contig 39401 bp, 26 predicted proteins | sample TARA_R110002051 | Tara Oceans TARA_R110002051 (sample SAMEA4397023) | marine metagenome | biome: Polar Biome; feature: [MES] marine water layer (ENVO:01000295) within the mesopelagic zone...; material: water (ENVO:00002006), including particulate matter (ENVO:01000060) such as...... | reverse complement strand
CCCGCCGCATCGTGTCTAAGAATGAGTAAGATGCAGGCTTGAAAACAAGCCGCGTGGGGGGACACTATGACGGATAGTCAATCGCAAGCCGCGGACAGAGGCGGCCTAAGTCAGGACGAGCTGGATGCGCTGGTTGCGTCATCCGATACCGGTGGTCGTGGCAGCAAGGGCACAGTGGGGATTTTCCTGACCGCTGTGGCGCTTGCGTGGTCGCTGTTTCAGCTTTGGATCGCGTCGCCTATTCCCTTTATCGTCGGGTGGGGTGTTTTCAATGACACCGAGAGCCGCTCGATCCACCTTGCATTTGCTATTTTTCTTGCTTTCGCCGCTTTCCCTGCGACGCGTTCCAAGTTTCAGATCGGACTTGGCATTACGATCCCTGTGGTTCTTGCCTATCTGTTTATGGCGTCCGCCAAAGATGGGACCGCGACATGGTGGATTCCGCTGGTCGCATTAGGTGTGATTGGTGCCGTTGCGTTGGGTTCACCCAAAGACCGTGTTCCGTCGTGGGAATGGGCGCTGGCGATTATCGGGGCCGCTGCCGCGCTTTACCTTTTTGTCTATTACCGCGATATTTCCGACCGCGTGGGCGCGCCGATTATGCAAGATTACGTGGTTGCAGTGATCGGTATTATGCTGCTTCTCGAGGCGACCCGCCGCGCGCTGGGCCCTGCCTTGATGATCGTTGCGAGTGTTTTCCTGATTTACACAGTCCTTGGCCCGTATATGCCAAGCATTATTGCCCATAAAGGCAACAGCCTGTCGGAGATCGTGAACCACCAGTGGATTACCACCGAGGGTGTATTTGGCATCGCGTTGGGCGTTTCAACCGGATTTGTGTTCCTGTTCGTGCTGTTCGGGTCATTGTTGGACCGCGCGGGGGCGGGCAACTATTTTATCCAAGTCGCGTTTAGCTTGATGGGTCACATGAAAGGCGGTCCCGCAAAAGCCGCGGTTGTATCTTCGGCGATGACGGGTTTGATTTCAGGGTCGTCAATTGCCAATGTTGTGACCACCGGCACGTTCACAATTCCGCTGATGAAGAAGGTTGGTTTCAGTTCTGAAAAGGCGGGTGCTGTTGAAGTCGCCAGCTCCGTGAACGGACAGATTATGCCGCCCGTGATGGGCGCGGCCGCGTTCTTGATGGTTGAATATGTCGGGATCCCGTATTTTGATGTGGTCAAACATGCGTTTTTGCCTGCGGTCATTTCCTACATCGCACTGGTGTATATCGTGCATCTCGAGGCGCTGAAGGCGGGCATGGAGGGGCTTCCTCGGGCTTACACGCCCAAGCCTATTGTGCAGCGTTTGATTGGTATCGCGTTTACGATTGCCGCGATTAGCGCGATTTCATTTGCGGTATATTACGGCATGGGGTGGATTCGCCCTGCGTTTCCGAATTCTGCTGGTTATATCATTTTTGTGTTTATTACGGCGGTCTATGTTGGCTTGCTGTATGTGGCGTCAAAAGAAGAGCCGCTTAAGCTCGACGATCCAAATGCGCCGGTGACGGCCTTGCCAATGCCTGGGCCTACGATCCGGTCTGGCTTGCATTTTATCCTGCCGGTTGTTGTCTTGGTTTGGGCCTTGATGGTTGACCGTTTGTCACCGGGGCTGTCGGCGTTTTGGGCGACAACCTATATGGTGTTCATCCTGCTGACCCAGCGTCCGCTGACCGCAATGATGCGCGGCCAAGGCAAAGTAATCGCAGCCATCAGCGAGGGCGGTCGCGATCTGCTCGACGGTCTTGAAACTGGCGCACGCAACATGATCGGTATCGGCATTGCCACTGCGACGGCGGGTATCATCGTGGGTGCGGTCAGCCAGACGGGCGTTGGCTCTGCGTTGGCTGATGTGGTCGAGGTTCTATCGGGTGGTAACATCTTGGCGATCCTATTCTTGACCGCGATCCTGTCGCTGATCCTTGGCATGGGCTTGCCGACAACGGCGAACTATATCGTTGTGTCAGCATTGCTTGCCCCTGTGATTGTGACACTTGGGCAGCAAAACGGGCTGATTGTGCCGCTGATTGCGGTGCATTTGTTTGTGTTTTACTTTGGTATCATGGCCGACGTGACCCCGCCTGTCGGGCTAGCTAGTTTCGCTGCGGCGGCGGTGTCTGGTGGCGATCCGATCAAGACCGGTGTGATTGCGTTTTTCTATAGCTTACGCACTGCGGCCTTGCCGTTCTTATTTATCTTCAACACCGAATTGCTGTTGATTGATGTGACGATGGGGCAGGGTATTTTCGTGTTCATCGTTGCCACGATTGCGATGCTGCTGTTTGCGGCTGCGACCCAAGGCTGGTTCTTAGCTAAGAACCGCATTTATGAAACAGTGGCCTTGCTGTTGATCGCGTTCACCCTGTTTCGTCCAGGTTTCTGGATGGATATGGTCTCGCCGCCGTATTCGGAAGAGGCGCCGGTAAATATCGCGGCGGCGGCGCTGGCGACCCCTGTGGGCGAAGATTTACGCATCCGAGTGGCGGGAGTGAACGATTTGGGGGACCCGATCGAATTTGTTGCGGTGCTAGAGATTGGGGATGGTGCCACCGGAGAAGAGCGTCTGGAGGCTGCGGGCCTCGCGTTCCGCACGGACGGCGATGCGATGATTATCGACGATGTGGGTTATGACAGTGCGGCGTCACTTGCGGGTCTGGACTGGGATCAACAAGTTTTGCGGGTCCTGCGGCCCTTGGATCAGCAGAGCAAGTATTGGATGTTTATTCCAGCGCTATTGTTGTTGGGGCTTGTGGTGCTCTTGCAGCGGGGCCGCAATGCGCGGGTGAGCCGCAAACCGGCAATCGCGTAAGGAGAGATCATGTATAACACTATCTTGCTGCCTTTGGACCTGAACGCAAAATCGTCGTGGAAAAAGGCGTTGCCGCAAGCGGTAGAGCTGATCCGCGCTTCGCGTGGCACGCTGCATGTCATGACGGTGGTCCCTGAAATGGGGTCTCCGTTGGTAGAGGGATTTTTCCCGCAAGATTTCGAGGAAAAGGCGGTTGCCGCCGCAAGTGAAGCGCTGAACCAGTTGGTTGTTGAAAATGTTCCTGATGACATCAAGGTCAAACAGCATTTGGGCTTTGGCAAAATTCACAAAAAGGTGCTGGCTGCAATTGGTGAAACAAACGCCGACTTGGTCATGATCGGCGCGCCCTTGCCGAACCGTGTTCGGGAATTTCTGATTGGGTCCAATGCAGACCGCATTGTCAGCAGATCACCTGTTTCCGTTCTTGTGGTAAGGGCGTAAGACGTGCCCAGCGCAGAGCTTAAATACACCCAAAACGGGTCCCTCTGCTATTACGGAGACGACCCCAGATGACCCCATTCGCCATTGCAGGCGTACAGATGTACGTCAACCCATTGCAGTCCAACGTCGAAGGCATGATTCAACGCCTTGACGTGCTTATGCTTCGCTTCCCTTGGACGCAGATGGTTCTGTTTTCTGAGCTGGCCCCGTTCGGCCCGCTAGAACGATTCCAACTTCCGCAAGAAAACGAAGTGATCGAAAAATTCTGTGCAGCGGCGCGCAAGCATAAAGTTTGGTTGATCCCCGGTTCGATGTTCCTGACGCATCCCGACGATGGCCGCGTTTACAACACATCGCTGGTCATTAATCCGGACGGTGAAATTATTCGCCGTTACGCCAAAATGTTCCCGTTCCTGCCCTATGAAGCAGGCATTGCAGCAGGCACCGAATTTTGCGTTTTTGACGTGCCGGATGTGGGCCGTTTTGGTCTGTCGATTTGCTACGATATGTGGTTCCCCGAAACGACCCGACAGCTGACAAGTCAAGGCGTTGAGGTGCTGTTGCATCCCGTTCTGACAGGCACGACTGACCGCGATGCGGAGCTGGCGATTGCCCGTGCGACCGCAGCGCAATTTCAGTGTTATGTATTTGATGTCAATGGCTTAGGCTCTGGCGGTATTGGTAAATCCTGTGTGGTTGACCCGACGTCACTCGTCTTGCACCAGTCTGGCGGGCAAGAAGATATGTTCCCGATCGAGGTTGACTTGTCCGTGGTCCGCCGCCAGCGTGAGACAGGTATGAAGGGACTTGGTCAGGTGCTCAAAAGCTTCCGTGACCGGTCTGTTGATTTCGACGTCTATGACCGCAATAGCGGAACGGACGACTACTTGAAGCGGCTTGGTCCGCTCGCGATACCGACGCAGGGGTCGCGCGCAGGTCTGTTTGTGGACGAACCGGCAAGTGCCGAAGAAGAAATGGACCGCGGCGCATCATCAGGGGTGGGGCTTTCAGAGCTTTCAGATGCGCCATATCTTGGCAAAACGTCAGGCGGCTAGACCAGGGGGGTCCGACAGGGTCCTTTGGTTGTAGTTAAGCCCAATAATAAACGGGAGAACGACCGATGGATTCTGTCAGCGACTACTATTCTGCGACCCAACTTCGGACAGATCGTTGGAGTGCGCTGCGCGAGGTGACGGCGTCACTTTCGCGCAACGTGCCGACCAAAATTTCCGCCAATGAGCGGGCGAAGGCCGAGGAACTTTTCGATTCTTTAGCTTTAATCGAGCCCTATTGGGCGTTTCCTGGCATGGCCGCATTTGATCACATGCGCCGCCAGTTGGGGCACAACAGCTTTGAGGATTTGGCGTTTTCAGTGCACCGTGTCACCCGTGCGCTGACGACAGGCGCGTATCGCCGCCGCCGTATTCCACTGGAACGAGACAGCATCGACAAGGAAGAGCACGACGACGAAGCGCTTTTGTCCCCAGAAGCCCGGGCGATGACCAAGCCCTATTTCGAGGTTCTGATCGTCGATAGCGTCAGTGAACAACAAGAGAGGTGGCTTAAGACGAATGTCGCCAGAATGCGACGCACCGAAGACCCGTTCACTTACGAGGCGGTGGTTGTCCCCAGCCTTGAGGATGCGTTGATCGCGGTGTTGTTTAACCACAATATCCAAGCGATTGTTGTGCGTCCGGGCCTGACGTTGAAGTCCGAGTTAGACAACGAAATTCTACATAAATTTCTTTCTCGCGCAGGCAGCAGAGATGAAATCGACGCAACTTCGCCCGAAAATCTGGGCCCTGAACTGTGCCGCCTGATTGCGCGTGTTCGCCCCGAACTGGACGCCTATTTGGTCACCGATCGTTCCGTTGAGGATATTGCGGGACTTGATCTGGGGATTTGCAGACGCGTTTTCTATAATCAAGAAGACTTTATGGAATTGCATCTGAACATCATTCGCGGTGTTGAGGCGCGTAACAAGACGCCGTTTTTCACGGCCCTTGTCGACTATTCCAAGCAGCCGACAGGCGTCTTTCACGCGATGCCGATTAGTCGGGGTAAATCGATTACACGTAGTCACTGGATTCAGGATATGGGTGCGTTTTACGGACCGAATATTTTTCTGGCGGAAACCTCTGCCACTTCCGGCGGGCTTGATAGTCTGCTGGAACCAAGTGGCCCGATCAAAGAGGCGCAGGAACTTGCGAGTCGTGCGTTCGGGTCCAAACAGACGTTTTTTGCCACCAACGGTACCTCAACTTGTAACAAGATTGTGGTGCAGGCAGTGGTCCGTCCTGGCGATATTGTATTGGTCGATCGTGATTGTCACAAATCGCACCACTACGGGATGGTCCTTGCGGGCGCCGAGGTGGTGTACCTCGATAGTTATCCGTTGAACGAATATTCGATGTATGGTGCGGTGCCGCTGCGCGACATCAAACAGCAACTGTTGGAATTGAAAGAGGCAGGCAAACTGGATCGCGTACGGATGCTTTTGTTGACCAACTGCACCTTTGACGGGATTGTTTATAATGTCGAACGGGTGATGGAAGAGTGTCTCGCGATTAAGCCCAATCTTGTGTTTTTATGGGATGAGGCGTGGTTTGCTTTTGCTCGTTTTAGCCCGACATACCGTCAGCGCACAGGAATGCGCACCGCGAATAACCTGCGTAAAAAGCTGCGGACGCCAGCCCATAAAGCGGCTTATGAGGCGCAACAAGAAGAGTTGAAAGGCGCGAGTGTTGAACAGCTTCTTGACGCGCGTCTGATCGCGCCGCCGCAAGCCCGTGTGCGAGTCTATGCGACCCAATCAACGCATAAAACTCTGACATCCTTGCGCCAAGGGTCGATGATCCACGTTAACGATCAGGACTTTAAGGGCGAAGTCGAACAGTCGTTTCACGAAGCCTATATGACCCATACTTCTACATCGCCAAACTACCAGATTATCGCGTCTTTGGATGTTGGTCGCAGGCAGGTGGAACTGGAAGGTTTCGAATTTGTGCAGCGGCAGATCGAGGCGGCGATGTCGATGCGTCGCGCGATTAGCAAGCATCCGCTGCTGCAAAAATACTTCAAGGTGCTGACCGCCGGCGACATGATTCCAGAACATCACCGTCAAAGCGGTGTGACGACGTATTTCGACAACGAGCAAGGTTGGACGGATATGTGGGACTGTTGGGAGCAAGACGATTTTGTGCTTGATGCAACCCGCGTAACCTTGGCAGTGGGCGGAACGGGCTGGGACGGCGATACGTTCAAAACCGATATCCTGATGGATCGCTACGGCATCCAGATTAACAAAACGTCGCGCAACACGGTCCTGTTTATGACCAATATCGGCACGACTCGGTCCTCGGTCGCCTATCTGATTGAGGTGCTGGTCGAGATTGCAAACGAGTTGGATGATCTGCTGGATGACGCGTCCAAGATGGAGCGACTGTCGTTTGATCGCAGGGTTAAAAACCTGACGGAAAACTACCCGCCGTTACCAGATTTTAGCCGTTTTCACGATGCGTTCCGTCCCGACCATAGGACACCTGAAGGCGATATTCGCACCGCGTATTACCTAAGTTATGATGATACGAATTGCGACTATTACGAATTGGATGGAAGCCTGTCAGATATGCTGGATGCGGGGCAAGAGATGGTCTCGGCCAGCTTTATCATCCCTTACCCGCCCGGTTTTCCAATCTTGGTGCCAGGGCAGGTGATCAGTCGTGAAATCCTGCAATTCATGCGTGCCCTTGATGTCAGCGAAATCCACGGCTACCGCGCCGATCTTGGATTGCGCGTATTCACACCCGAAGCCTTGGCGGCACTTCCATTGGCAAAAAGTACAAATGTAAGAAAAAAAATCGAAAAGAAATCGTGAAGGGAGACTAAACTATGTCAACGACAGTACTCAAGAATATCTCTGAAATTCGACGGTTCTTTCACCGAAACGAAGACCCGATCTATTTTATTTCGGCCACCAACTTTAACCTGTTGGGCCTCGATGAATGGGTAAAGAACTTCAAATATATCTGCTATATCGACTGTTATGGCGGCAAGCACCCCAATGTGTTTTGCCCGTCCGAGCAGCCGCACGCAGAGTTTCAGTCGATCGAGGACATCAACAATTATCTGTTGCAACACAAAGAGGTCATCGACTTCGTTAAGCGGCGTGGTGGAAAACCCAAGTTTGTGTTCTTGATGTTTGACGAAGAAACCGAGCGTTTGTCCAAAGAGCTGGGCGCGGATGTGTGGTTCCCCAAAGCCAAACTGCGCACCAAAATGGATAATAAAATCGAGACAGTCCGTATTGGTAACAAGGCTGGTGTACCGTCGGTGCCGAATGTATTGGCCGAAGTGAAGTCATATGATGATCTGAAAAAGACCTGTGAAAAAGCGGGCATCGGCCATGATCTGGTTCTGCAATCTGCCTTTGGTGACAGCGGGCATACGACATTCTTTATTAAGTCCGAAGCGGATTTCCGCCGCCACGAGCATGAGATCGTGGGCGAGGGCGAGATTAAGATTATGAAGCGGATCGATTGCCGTGGTTCCGCGATCGAGGCCTGTGCGACCAGAGAAGGCACGATTGTTGGTCCGCTTATGACCGAGCTTGTCGGGTTCAAGGATCTGACGCCTTATCGTGGCGGTTGGTGTGGGAACGAAATTCTATCAACCGCATTTCCGCCCAAGGTTCGTCAAAAGGCTCGCGAGCTGACGTTCAAGTTTGGTGAGCAGTTGCGCAAAGAAGGCTATCGCGGCTATTTTGAACTTGATTTTCTAATCGACAAAAAGACCGGAGACATCTGGTTGGGCGAATTGAACCCTCGGATTACTGGGTGTTCGTCAATGACGAACCACGCGGCCTTTGCCCATGCGGATGCGCCATTGTTCCTGTTCCACCTGTTGGAGTTCTCGAAGAAGAAATTCAATCTGGACACAACTGAATTGAACAACCGTTGGGCCAACCCCGATATGATCGACAGTTGGTCGCAAATGGTCATCAAACATACCGACGATTCAGTCGATATTTGCACAAATGTGCCTGAAACGGGTATCTACAAGATGCTTGAGGATGGCCGTGTTGTGTATGATCGGTTTGACTATCACCGTCGCGCGGTTGAATCCGAAAACGAGGCGTTCTTTTTGCGTATCTTGCAGCCGGGTGATTACCGATATGAAGGTGCCGACATCGGTATTCTTGTGACCCGTGGTCGGTCGATGACCAAGAGTTTCCAGTTGAATGAACGTGCGAAAAAGTGGATTCACGGGATTAAACAGACCGTTGAGGGGCAACCCCTAGACGTTGCGCAAGCGGGGCCTGCCTCAGAAGACCTTGCGTTTAAGATCATGTAGGGACTGCAATGTATTGGCGCGCAGTAAGTGAAGATTTGCCCGGCCCGAAATGGGCCGGGCTTTTCGCCGAATATTGGCCGGATTACCAACGCTGGTGGCTCAAAGAGGGCAACGCGGCGCGACCAAGCTATTTGGAGTGCAAACGTGCGCTGAAAGAACACATGCCCGAAATTGTGCCGCTATACGACGATTTATGCGAGGCTGCCGGTGGCGGAGACCAAGCGGCACGGTTTTTGTCATTCTACTGTCCGCCGCCTTATCTATCGGGATGCAGTCAAGCGATCTGGCATGGAAAAGAGCCGGTTCTGGTTCGCAACTACGACTACAATCCCAACGCCTTTGACAGTCTGACCCTCCGCACCGCATGGCAAGGCCGCCAAGTGATCGGCACATCTGATGGTCTGTTTGGCTTGGTTGACGGGATGAACGACGCAGGACTGGCGATATCTTTGACATTTGGTGGTCGCCGCATTGTAGGTAAAGGCTTTGGTGTGCCATTGATCCTGCGCTATGTCTTGCAGACCTGTAAAACCGCAGAAGAAGCCGGCGAAGTGCTTGCGCGCATCCCGACCCACATGAGTTATAACGTCACTGTGTTGGACAAAAAGCGCAGGTATTTAACCGCGATGATGGCCCCCGACCGCGCCGCGATTATCACTCATGCGGCAGTGGCGACCAACCATCAGGAAAATGTCGAATGGATCAGTCACGCGCGGTTTACCGCAACAGTCGAAAGAGAGCGATATTTGTTGCAACGCCTAACCCTGCATCGCGACCCGTTGGAAAAATTTATTGGCGCATTTTTGCGACCACCGCTTTATTCAACTGCGTTCACGGCCGGTTTCGGCACGCTTTACACCGCAATCTATCGCCCCAAGAAGGGCGAAATGGAAGTCCGCTGGCCGGGCACAGCATGGCCGCAAACCTTTGATGCATTTCAGGAAGGCGGCAGACCGGTGCAAATTCCCGGCGTCGCATAAGGAGACCAGATGTCACATATATTTCCCCGCCACACCAAGCAACTTCCTCCGGTAGCAAGTCGTGGTGAGGGCTGCTATTTGTATGATGATACGGGTAAGCAGTATTTGGATGCATCTGGTGGTGCTGCGGTGTCTTGCCTTGGACACGGTGACCAGTCAATAATCGATGCGGTCAAGGCGCAGCTTGATACACTGGCCTATGCCCATACGGGCTTTTTCACATCTGAACCCGCCGAGGCATTGGCCGACTTGCTCATTTCTCACGCTCCCGGTGATCTGGACCGCGTGTATCTGGTGTCGGGCGGGTCCGAGGCGATGGAAGCCGCATTAAAATTGGCGCGTCAGTACTTTGTCGAAAAGGGAGAGCCGTCGCGGGGTCGTGTTATTGCGCGCAAGCAAAGCTATCACGGCAATACAATGGGCGCGCTTTCGGCGGGGGGCAACGAGTGGCGGCGTGCACAATTTGGCCCACTGTTGATCGACATGAGCCATATCGACCCGTGCTATGAATACCGCTTGAAGCACGCGGGAGAAACCGCCGAAGAGTACGGTATTCGTGCTGCAAACCTGTTGGAAGCCGAGCTGTTGCGCGTGGGCCCAGGCACTGTCATGGCCTTTGCCGCCGAACCTGTTGTGGGTGCTACGTCGGGCGCGCTGACCGCCGCACCGGGGTATTTCAAACGTATCCGCGAGATATGCGATCAGTATGGAATTTTGCTGATTTTGGATGAAGTCATGTGTGGTATGGGCCGCACAGGCAGTCTGTTTGCTTGCGAGCAAGAAGATGTCGTGCCCGATATATTGTGCATCGCTAAGGGACTGGGAGCAGGCTATCAGCCGATCGGCGCAATGTTGTGCACAGCGCATATCTACGCGGCGATTGAAAATGGCAGCGGGTTTTTCCAGCATGGCCATACTTATCTTGGACATCCGACAGCGGCAGCGGCTGGTCTGGCCGTTGTGAACGCGATGGTGGATCGGGGGTTGGTTGCGCGCGCAAAAACGCAAGGCGACAAACTGATGGACGCTCTGCGGGCAGAGTTTGGGCAGCATCCGCATGTGGGTGATATTCGCGGGCGCGGGTTGTTCCTCGGCATTGAATTGGTCGCAAGCCGCGACACCAAAGCACCCTTTGATCCCTCGCGAAAAATTGCCGGTAAAATTAAGGCCGCCGCTTTCGAGGCAGGGTTAATTTGCTATCCGATGAGCGGAACAATTGACGGCCAAAGCGGTGATCACGTCTTGCTTGCGCCGCCGTTTATCATTTCGGACGGTCAAATTGATGAGCTGGTGACCAAGCTGTCAGGCGCTGTTCAAACGGCATTGGGTTAAAGGAAATATCATGTCTAATCCTTGCATTATTTGTGTTGCGATAACCGGATCAGTGCCGCGCAAAGAAGATAACCCCGCCGTGCCCGTGACGATCAGCGAGCAAATTGAATCGACCCATGCCGCGTTCGAGGCGGGCGCGTCGATCATGCACGCCCATGTGCGAAATGACGATCAAACCCCGTCATCGGACCCCGAAAAATTTGCGGCGTTGATGCAAGGCGTCGCAAAGCATTGTCCAGGCATGATCTTGCAACTTTCAACTGGCGGTCGGTCTGGTTCGGGGCGTGAGCGTGGCGGCATGTTGTCACTGCGGCCCGATATGGCGTCTCTGTCGGTGGGCTCGAACAACTTTCCGACCCGCGTATATGAAAATAGCCCCGAACTGGTTGATTGGTTGGCGTCCGAGATGCGCGCCCATGATGTGAAACCCGAGATTGAAGCCTTTGATTTGTCGCATATCCACCAAGCCGCCGCGATGAACCGCGATGGCCGTATCGGAGGCCAGCTATATATCCAATTCGTTATGGGCGTGAAAAATGCGATGCCTGTGGATCGCGAGACCTTTGATTTCTATATTAAAACAGTCAATCGTTTGGCCCCCGAGGCGCAGTGGTGTGCGGCGGGCGTTGGCCGTGGGCAAGTTGTCGTGGCTGATTGGGCTATTTCTAGCGGCGGGCATGTGCGCACTGGGTTGGAAGACAATGTGCGTTGGGATAAAGACAGTCTTGCGCCATCTAATGCGGCATTGGTCAGTCGCACAGCCGAGATTTGTGCTAAATATGATCGCCTCGTGGCGACGCCTGCGCAGGCCCGTGCGATATTGGACCTGCGCGCGACAGCTTAGCCGATTTCGCCCATGCAGAGGTATTTGATCTCGAGGTAGTCTTCGGTGCCGTATTTTGACCCTTCGCGTCCTAGGCCGGATTGTTTGACGCCACCGAATGGGGCGACTTCCGTCGAGATCAGGCCAGTGTTGATGCCGACCATTCCGCTTTCAAGCGCTTCGGCGACCCGCCACACGCGCGACAAATCGCGGCTGTAGAAATAAGACGCCAATCCAAATTCAGTGTCATTTGCCATGGCGATCACATCGGCTTCTGTGTCGAATTTAAACAGGGGGGCGACGGGTCCGAATGTTTCCTCGTGGGCCACTTTCATTTGCGATGTCACGCCAGTCAAAATCGTCGGGTGGAAGAAAGTGCCGCCCTGATTGGATCGTGTGCCACCAGAAATAACGGTTGCTCCTTTGGAAGTGGCGTCAGCAATATGATCTTCAACCTTGGTCAAAGCCGCTTCGTTGATCAAAGGTCCGGTCGTCACGCCGTCCAAAAAACCGTCGCCGATAACCAATTGTTCGGTCGCCGTTTTCAGCTTGGCGGCAAAGTCATCATAGACCCCGGCCTGCACATAAATCCGGTTGGCGCAGACACAGGTTTGACCGTTGTTGCGGTATTTTGCGATCATCGCGCCTTCGACTGCTGCGTCCAAATTTGCGTCGTCGAATACGATGAACGGCGCGTTTCCACCCAGTTCAAGCGACATTTTTTTGATCGTATCAGAGCACTGGTTCATCAGAATTTTGCCGACGCGGGTCGAGCCGGTGAAGGTGATTTTGGCAACCTTTTCATTGGCACAAAGTTCGCGACCTACGCCCGCACTATCTGATGACGGAATGACGTTAAAGACACCGGCAGGGATGCCCGCTCGCTCGGCCAAAACTGCCATCGCAAGAGCGGAAAGCGGGGTCAATTCGGCGGGCCGCGCGACAAAGGTACAGCCAACTGCAAGTGCCGGCGCCACTTTGCGCGCGATCATTGCGTTGGGAAAATTCCACGGCGTGATCGAACCCACGACGCCAATTGGCTGCTTGAGAACGACAATCCGTTTATCGCGTTGGTGGCCGGGAATGACGTCACCATATACCCGCTTGGCCTCCTCGGCGAACCATTCGATAAAACTTGCACCATATAGAATTTCGCCGCGGGCCTCGGGCCAGGGTTTGCCCATCTCAGCGGTCAGGATCGTGGCCAAATCATCGGCATTCGCGACCAAAAGATCGAACCATTTACGCAACACCCCAGCCCGTTCTTTCCCCGTCCACGCGGCCCATTCGGCTTTGGCGGAGTAGGCGGCATCAATGGCTTGTCTGGTATTGCTAACGTCAAGATCGGCGACCTGTGCAATTGTCTCGCCCGTCGCGGGATTGGTCACAGTAAATGTTGCAGCGCTACTCACCCATTGGCCATTCACATAGCCCCGCGTTTCCAGCAACGAAGGATCATTCAGTGTTAGCTTTGACATGTGTATCTCCTGCAAATGGTCGCATGTGTCGTTCGGTGACCTGACCTAGCAGATGAATAAAGTCCAGTGGATTTAGGCGCTAGTTTTGCGTGGCATTAAAGACAAAGAGTTGCTCGCCGTTGATGCTGTATTGATTGATCAAGGTCGCAGCGCGATCGCTAGTTAGCCAGTCTTCCAGCATAAGGACCAGATCGCCCCGTACGGAAGGATGGCGTGCCGTGTTGACGGGCAGATAGGCGTATTGATTAAACAGAGCGGGGTCACCCGAAAACAAGAGTTCAAGTGCGCCCTTATTGCCAAAATTCAGCCAACTGGCGCGATCGGCGAGAATGTAGCCGTTCAGCCCCGCGGCGGTATTCAGCGCGGTGCCCATGCCCGCGCCGACCGCGCGATACCACGCCCCAAAACTGGCAGGGTCAAGGCCCGCAGTTCTCCAAAGAGCAACCTCTGTCTTATGCGTGCCGCTGTCGTCGCCGCGACTAACGAAAGTAGCCTGTGCTTGCGCGATGCGCAGCAGCGCATCATCAGCAGTGGTCGCTTGTGCAATGCCAGCGGGGTCGCTTAACGGGCCGACCAGAACGAAGTCATTATACATGATTTCGCGCCGATAGATCCCAAATCCGTCAGCAATAAATGCCTCTTCCGCGGGGCGGGAATGCACCAGAACCGCATCCACATCACCTGCCGCACCAAGGCGCAACGCCTGTCCCGTGCCCACCACAAGAAGTTGCACATCAAGGCCGATGTCCGATTTAATTGCGGGTAATAGTACATCCGCTAACCCCGAATTCTCAAAGGAAGTGGTTACGGCCAGTTTCATTTCCGCTGCGGACACGAGCGTGGTTATGCAGGAAAAAAAGACGGTAAAAAGTAGTCGGATCATGTGACGATATCCCCTTTCAAAAATGACGCGAGGTCAGTGGTTTGCGGGTTGGTTAGGGCCACTGCAGATCCCTGTTCGTGAATTTTTCCACCCTTCATAAAGATGACATGGGCAGCCAGACGTCGCGCTTGTCCCATATCGTGGGTTGCCATGACAATCCGCGTGCCTGTGGCGCTGGCGTGCTGCAACAAATCTTCGATTTCACGGGTTGTATGACCATCGAGATTTGCCGTCGGTTCATCCAAAAATAAAAGGTCGGGTTGACGGATCAAGGCGCGGGCGATTGCCAGCTTTTGCCGCTCGCCACCCGACAGGCGCGTTGCAGGTGTATTGCCAAAACCGACCATATTGATCTTGACGAGCCATTCTGCACAGGCTTGCGAAATGTCATTTGCTGACACTCCCATAAGCTGCAGAGGATAGGCAAGATTTTGCGCTACGCTGCGCCGCAAGACAGTCGGTTGTTGAAAAACATAGCTATGCTTTGCGGGATCATGCGCAGCCCATTCAATGGTGCCGTCGTTGATACGCTCAATTCCGTGCATAACCCGCAACAAGGTGGTTTTGCCTGAGCCATTCGGGCCAATGACGACGAGAGGTCCGCCATTTTCAACAGTGATATTTATCGGTCCAAGAACAGATTTTCCGCGACGGCGCACGCAAATATCGCGCAAGATTAAGGGAAATAGAAGGCTCACCACCGGCCCTCCCTTTCTGTTTTGGACAACCAATGGATCGCAATATTCACGGCCAATGCCAGCCCGATCAGGACAAATCCAAGCCCAAGCGCCAGCGCAAAGTCACCTTTGCCCGTCTCGAGAGCGATGGCTGTTGTCAGGACGCGAGTTGCATGTTCGATATTGCCGCCGACGATCATAATGGCGCCAACTTCTCCGATGGCCCGCCCAAACCCTGCGAGAGCGGCTGTCAAAAGATTGCGTCGCCCATCCCACATAAGTGTTTTGATACGCTGCCATTTTGTTGCGTTAAGCGAAATTAGTAAATCATGATATTCCGCCCAAAGCTCCCGCATAGCTTGGTGCGCGATAGAGGCGATCACAGGGGTGATAATGATAACCTGCGCGATAATCATCGCGGTTGGCGTAAACAGCAAGCCCAATACACCAAATGGGCCAGACCGCGACAGGAGTATGTAAACCAAAAGCCCAACAACGACCGGCGGTAGTCCCATTAGTGCATTGATCACCGAGATCGCGAGCCGTCGATAGCGAAACCTTTGAACCGCTAAGAAAGTCCCAAACGGAACCGCGATAGCTGATGCAATGACAAGCGCGGTCAGGCTGACTTGAAGTGACCTAAGGCTGATTTCCCAAAGATCGACGTCAAAAGTGATAATCAGCCAAAAGGCAGCAATGAGCCCATCTAGAATATCGGTCATTCGCCCATCGTACCGTCCGCTACTACGCGAATGTGAAGTCAGCCGCGTGCGCCGACTGTCGTGACTTGATCGGCAAAGGACAAGTGTTTTTGTGGATCAGTTGGATGCGAGTTTACCAATGTGCTTGTGGGTTTTGCTCAATTGGCGGCGCGCCGCGCGCACCAAAGAGACCAGCGGTCCTAGCGTACGGGGGGCACCATGTTGTCGCATCCCTTTTCCACCCCGCGAGATGAGCTGGCTGACCTCGTAGAGGACGCGCGCTGCATCAATCCTGCTGGACGTCGCTAGATATTCAGAGGACCAATCCGGTTCAAATTTTTGCTTATAATTGCGAAGACCTTCAAACTGGTAAAACTGCTCGCCATTTTCATAGAGAAAACTACCGACGCGGTGCCAAGTTGAAGCAAGCCGTCTGTTCTCAAAGCCCGATAGCGGTGCCGCCCCCAACGAGAACCATGTGAAACCTTGCTCTTTGGCCCAAAGCAGCATTTCCGCAAACAACGCATCCATTGCGGCACCCGGTCCGGCGGGATCATAGCGCATAAGATCAATGGAAACTTCAGATTTATCGCCTGACTTCATGAGGTTTGCAAAAGCCGTGATCTTGCCAGTTTCCGTATTGCGAACAACAGCAAGGTCGAAATACCCCAGATAATCAGGCGTAAACCATCCCAGCGAAAATCCTTTTTCACGACCATTTTTAGCCTTTAGCCAAGCATCTGAAACGGCGCGTAAATTCTCCATATCGGACCCTGCTTTACCGGCAGGGATGACTTCGAAATGATACCCGTCGCGCCCGATCCGCGCCTTTGCATGACGCCAGTCTTTGCGCTTGGGTCCGTCCAGTGAGAAAGTTTCAAGTCTGACCCTCGCCACTTCGCCGATTTTTAAAATCTGCATCCCGAGGTCGAGGTAAGTTGGTAAATATCGCTCTGATACCCCGTAAAATGCACAGCGCCGCCCCATATTATCCGCCAATTCGCGGAGCTGCCAGATTGTGGCGGCACCGGCACATTTATTGCCGACCGGATCGCCTTTGCTGACAAGCGTACTGCCTGTATCGGCGAACGCGATATAGGCGGTCTGGTCTTCACTAATGATAAATCGCTTGTCGCCGCTTAGGGCGATTCCAGCGTCTGCATTTGTTGCACTTTGGGTAAGTTCAAGAACGATATCGGGGATCGGCTCGCGTTTTAGGCGGGCAGACTGTTTGCTAAGGAGCAAATTCAGGACAAATGCAGAAAGAACCACTGCAACGGCGAGTGTTGCGCGCAAAAACCGTGATACATCACCTTTCCACGCAACTTGCCACCAAAGTGCATCGGAATATTGCACGTTGGAATAGGCAAAGAAACCGATCCAGCTGATGGCTCCTGCTAGGATGGTGACGCTGATCACCCACCGCCAGTTGAGTTTGAGTGCGGCCTTAACATCGGCGCGGTAAAACGCCGACCGGAATATCCAAAGAATAGCCATGGCTCCGGCAAGGCTGATTGCTTCTTCCCAGTCGAACCCTTTGAGCAGCGAGACCAATAGTCCAACTCCGAAAAGGACCATCGCCACAAGCCATGCGCGAAACATGCGTCGATAAAGCCCGCGGGCAACGATCATCAAGAGGACTCCGCTAATACTGCCCAACAAATGGGACGTTTCGACGAGAAAAAGCGGTAGTATTTCGCGCAAGAATCCAAGTCGTGCTGGGTCTGGCGGCAGGTTTCCAGAGATCAACAAGATCACGCCCGAAAGCATCGCCAGCGCCGCTGCGAGAATTGGAACAAGGGGTTCGATAGCGCGGTGCACCATAATCGACCGGCTGGTTGCCTGCGCTTTGTTGAATAAGAACCATGCGATCGCAAGCCCGACGATAGCGATCACAAAGGGCAAAACCGTATAAATCACGCGGTAAATAGCGATCGCAGCGAGTACATCTGACCGTCCGACCGCACCAAACCCTGCGATAAGTGTTGCCTCGAACACGCCAAGACCACCAGGCGAATGGCTAACGATTCCAAGCCAGAATGCGACCGCAAACACGATGAGGAAATAGACGAAGTCTTGCGACAGATCTGAGGGCATCAAGAAATACAAAGTTGCAGCCATTGCAACAATGTCGATCATTGAAACTATCGTAAGCTTAATTCCGTCTTTTGCGCCGAGAACTTCCATTTTGATTGACCAAATGCGGATACTGCGCGGGCCACTTCGCGTCCACCAAAAGAATGCCGCGAGACATATTAACATCGCTATGCCAAGCATCGCCTCGCCGTTGGGCAAAATCCGTGAAACAGGCATTATTTGGGATACGCCTGTCGGGTGAACCAGCAAGAGCAGTCCCAAAATCGCCCAAAGGCCACCGGTGAACGCAACCCACGATATCGCAATGAGTTTCGCTACGGCCGAGAGATCTATACCGAATGCCGAATATACCCGTAGCCGAAGGGCCGCCCCGGTAAGCCACGAAAACCCGAGCATATTGGAAACCGCCATGCTGGAACCCGCCGTCATCAACGAAATGTGCATCGGCAATTTCACAGATGTCACGCTGGGCAGAATCAACACGTCATATAATGAGAAAGAAACGTAGCTAACCACCATCGCAATGAATGACGCGATCAAAAGCCGTTTAGGATAACCGGACGCATCCGCGATCACATCGGCGAAATCGATGTCTTGCGACATTTTGTTCAGAACCCAAAATGCCAGCGCAGCGATAGCAATAGGCAGAATCAGTCGCCAAGCGGGGTGTCGTAGAAACCGCGCAACCAGGTGGCCATTGGCGTCTATTTGATCGGCAGATGGCATATAGGTGGCGTCCTTAAATGCGGAGGATCTGGTTCTGTGTGTCTGACGGCAGGTGTGTCGGATCTTGCGACCTTTACAGCTACGCCTTCATAAATGGTGAATTTCAACAGTGCCAGCGTCGAGTTTACCACTTTTTCTTGACGTAATAGTCAAGGCACACCTGTCTGCAAACAAACTCATTGGGCTGGTGTGCGATTCAGGTTGTGCATTCTTTATCGCCGGCGCGGTTGATGCGCCGGCGAATTTTTTCTGACTTATGCGATATCAAACCGGTCGAGATTCATCACCTTGGTCCATGCCGCTGCAAAGTCGCGCGCGAACTTTTCGGAGGCATCGGACGCAGCATAAACCTCGGCCAAGGCCCGCAGGATCGAGTTTGACCCAAACACCAGATCGACAGATGTGCCTGTCCATTTCGCGGCGCCGGTTTTGCGGTCTTTGCCCTCATAGCTGTTCTTGGATGTAGCGGACCAAACGGTGCCCATATCAAGCAGGTTTACAAAGTAGTCGTTGCTTAGCGTGTCCTTTTTATTGGTGAAGACACCCAGTGCGGATCCGTCTGTGTTGGCCCCCAGAACCCGCATCCCACCGATAAGTACCGTCATTTCTGGTCCAGTGAGGGTCAAAAGTTGCGCCTTATCGACCAGCATTTCCGCAGGTGTGCTGCGTGTGGTGCTGCTGTGATAATTACGGAAACCGTCAGATTTCGGCTCGAGCCATGCGTAGCTTTCCACATCTGTTTGTTCTTGGGATGCATCGGTGCGGCCAGCAGTGAAAGGCACGGAGACGTTGTGCCCTGCATTTTTCGCCGCTTGCTCGACAGCAGCAGACCCGCCAAGCACAATCAGGTCGGCAAGGGATACTGTCTTGCCAAAGCGCGCTTGGATGCTTTCCATAACCTTCAACGTTGCGGCCAGTTCTGCAGGGTTGTTGGCTTCCCAATCCTTAGCGGGTGCGAGACGAATACGCGCGCCATTTGCACCGCCACGCTTGTCAGAGCCACGGAACGAAGCGGCTGAAGCCCATGCAGTTTTGACCAGTGTCGAGATTGGCAGTGCTGCGAGAAGTTCTGCCTTGAGCGCTGCCGCATCTGTATCGTTGATCAACGGGTGATCAACGGCGGGCACGGGATCTTGCCACAATTCTGCTTGTGCAGGCACAAGTTTGCCCAAGCCTAGCTCGTATGGCCCCATGTCGCGGTGGGTCAGTTTATACCACGCTTTTGCAAAGGCCTCCGCGAAAGCGGCGGGATTCTGCTGGAACCGCCTGGAGATTTTTTCGTAAGCCGGATCAACCCGCAGTGCAAGGTCTGCGGTCGTCATCATCGGAGCATGTGTGCGGGATGGATCGTGGGCGTCTGGCACGGTGCCTTCGCCGCCGATGGCGGTCCATTGTTGCGCGCCAGCGGGGCTTTTCGTCAATTCCCATTCAAAACCAAATAATGTGTCGAAAAAACTGTTGTCCCAAGTGATTGGCGTCTTGGTCCATGCGCCCTCGATGCCAGAGGAAATCGCATCAACGCCGCTACCTGTTCCCATCGCATTTTTCCAACCAAAGCCCTGTTCCTCAAGCGCCGCACCTTCAGGTTCTGCGCTTACAAACTGGTTCGGGTCACCTGCGCCGTGTGCTTTGCCAAACGTGTGGCCGCCCGCAACCAATGCGACGGTTTCCTCGTCGTTCATGGCCATACGGCGGAACGTATCGCGGATATCGTGGGCCGACAGTTGCGGGTCTGGGTTGCCGTTTGGCCCCTCTGGATTTACGTAAATTAGACCCATTTGGACCGAGCCCAATTCACCTATCAACTCGCGTGCGCCCTCATAGCGCTCGTCTGCGAGCCATTCGGTTTCTGGTCCCCAATAGATGTCTTCCTCTGGCTCCCAGATATCGACACGACCGCCGGCAAAACCGTGGGTTTCAAAGCCCATGGTTTCAAGGGCCACATTTCCCGTAAGGATCATCAGGTCGGCCCAAGACAGTTTGCGACCATATTTCGCCTTGATAGGCCAGATCAGGCGGCGGGCCTTATCAAGGCTGACGTTATCAGGCCAAGAATTGAGTGGCGCAAAACGTTGGCTGCCGGATGTCGCACCTCCGCGGCCATCACCCACGCGGTATGTGCCCGCCGAATGCCATGCCATGCGGATGAAAAACGGACCGTAGTGACCGTAATCTGCGGGCCACCAGTCTTGGCTATCCGTCATCAACGCACGCAAATCGGCGATCACTGCATCCAGATCAAGCGTCTTGAATTCCTCGGCGTAATTAAACCCCTCGCCCATCGGGTCGGATTGCGGAGTGTTCTGGTGGAGCACCTTCAAGTTCAACTGCTCGGGCCACCAGTGCTGATTGGCGCTTGCGCCTTTTGCGGTTTGTGTGTTGCCCATAACTGGGCATTTTCCTACACTGTTTCCGTCCATTTTTCTCTCCCATCAAAGTTGAATTTGCGGCACCGTAACAAAGCGGAGTGATTAGTATAAGTTGTATTTTCTGATTGCCGCGATAATCTAAACTTATGGCTGACTTTACCCTCAAACAACTGCGCTATTTCGAAGCACTTGCCCGTCACCTGCATTTTGGCAATGCGGCGGATGTCTGTGCAATCTCGCAACCTGCGCTATCCATGCAGATCAAGGACCTCGAAACCGTGATCGGCGCGCCTCTATTTGAACGCTCGGCACGGCAGGTGAGGTTGACCAACTTCGGGGCTGATTTTGCGCGACGGGCGCGTGAAATATTGCTCGCTGTGGACGAGCTGGGCGATCTGGCGCGGGCGTCAGGTGATATGATGACGGGTCGATTGCGATTGGGTATTATTCCGACTGTCGCACCATATTTGTTGCCAACGCTGATCGGTGACTTGCAGGCCAGCTTTCCCACTGCCGATCTGAACATCCGCGAAACTTTGACCCCTCGGTTGATCCAAGAGGTCGCTGATGGCAAATTGGACGCGGCGATTGTAGCGCTGCCTATAGACGAACCCAGCTTTCAAGAAGTTGCGCTTTTCACCGAGGACTTCGTCTTGGTGCGCCCGATCGCAGAGGCAAGCGAACCGGTCCCCGCGCGCGAAACGCTGCGCGACATGCGGTTGTTGTTGCTCGAAGAAGGCCACTGTTTTCGCGATCAAGCCTTGTCATTTTGCAATATCGCAACCCTGCGCCCCTGGGAGGGATTGGACGGCAGCTCGCTGTCGACGCTGGTGCAGATGGTTGGTGCAAATATGGGGATTACATTGCTGCCGGAAATGGCAATTTCAGTAGAGGTACGCGCGGCACCTGTGGCGATATCGCGGTTTAGCGGCACGCCGCCGTCACGCACCATCGGGATGATTTGGCGCAAATCGAACCCGCTATCAAAACGATTTGCACAGGTTGCAAAAGTGGTAAAAGGTTCGGGGCGACAAATTCGAAAAACCAGCGACGGATAAATGCCAGACCACCGTATAATATACGCAACGATTCCAATTGCTGATCGGTACGCAACAAAGAAGACTTAAGGGAGAGGCGTCATGCGCTTTTTACGACGTAGCCTTGGCGGGCTTTTTCTTGTGGCCGCGACATTGGCGCTTTTGGGTGTTGCGTACTCGATGGTCAGCGGTGCATTCCGCGCGCAAATGTCTGAAGAACCACGCCGCCGCCCGGCGGTTGAGCAGGTCCTGACAGTCAATGCGATCACCATCGATGTGACTACGATCACGCCGGAGCTGTCGGTGTTTGGCGAGGTGCGCGCAAGGCGGACACTTGACATTCGACCCTCCGCGACCGGCCGGGTCACTGAGATATCGCAAAACTTTCAAAATGGAGGCATCGTTTCGGCAGGTGACGTTTTGCTCCGATTGGACCCGACAGACGCACAATCGGCATTGGACCGCGTGCGCGCTGACATGCAGGACGCGCAGGCCGAATTGCGCGATGCCCAGCGGTCGCTGATCCTCGCGCAAGACGAACTGGACGCCGCCGCCGAACAAGCCCGATTGCGGCAAGTCGCCTTGACCCGTCAGGTCGATTTGCAAGCGCGCGGCGTCGGCACGGCGGCCGCAGTTGAAGCGGCTGAACTGGCTGTTTCTTCCGCAAACCAGGCCGTTCTGTCCAAGCGACAGTCAACTGCACAAGCACAGGCGCGCATTGATCAAGCGATGACCAGCGAATTGCGCGTGCAAATCAACCTGTCAGAGGCGCAGCGCACCTTGGATGACACAACGGTCGTTGCCGACTTTGACGGCGTTCTGGCCGACACATCAGTGGTTGAAGGCGGGCGCGTGACGGCCAACCAACTTGTCGCCCAACTGATTGACCCCGGCGAGCTAGAGGTCGCGTTTCGTGTTTCGACCGCACAATATACGCGACTATTGGACGATGACGGGCACCTGATCCCAGCGGCGGCCACCGTGCGCTTGGATGTGCTGGGCGGGGATCTGACTGCGCCTGCAACACTTAGCCGCGAAGGCGCGTCAGTGGCAGAGGGCCAAACAGGACGTCTGATCTTCGCCAAGATGGGCAGCGCGCGCGGGTTCCGGCCTGGTGACTTTGTGACGCTCACAGTCGCTGAACCCACATTGGAACAGGTGGCTCTTTTGCCCGCGACTGCTGTCGGCGCAGACAATACCGTCTTGGTTATAGGCGACGATGATCGACTGACATCGGCCACCGTCGCAGTGTTACGCAGGCAAGGCGATGCTGTGATCGTGCGGGCGCGTGGGTTTGGCGGGGCCAGCGTCGTCGCCGAACGGTCGCCCATTCTCGGAGTCGGGATTAAAGTGAACCCGTTGCGCCGCGCCGATGATGGAGCGGTTATTGTGACGGGCCCCGAAATGGTGGTCCTGACACCTGAACGGCGCACCAAACTGGTTGCATTTGTGCAAGCCAACACGCGGATGCCCGACGACGCCAAGGCGCGAATATTGGCGCAGCTGCAAGAGGACGAAGTGTCTGCCGAAACCGTAAAGCGGTTGGAAAGCAGGATGGGGGGTTAGGTGATGCGCGATCTTCACCAAGTGGGTGGCATTCTGTCGTATTTCACGCGGCATAAAACGGCGGCGAACCTGCTGTTGGTTATTTTGATCACTGCGGGCTTGATCGCGTTTCCCAAGATGCGGGCACAGTTCTTTCCCGATGTTGTCGTTGATTCTGTCAGCGTCTCGGTCGGATGGGACGGGGCAGGTGCCGAAGATGTCGACCTCGCGATTGTGCAGGTCATCGAACCTACGTTGATGGCCATTCAAGGTGTCATCGATTCGACTGCGACATCCAATGAAGGGCGCGCCAGCGTTCGGTTAGAGTTTGAGCCGAATTGGGACATGGACCGTGCCGCTGACGATGTGCAAAAGGCAATTGATGCGATCAGTAACCTGCCCGAAGCCGCCGATGATCCGCAGGTCAGCCGGGGGCAATGGTCGGATCGGGTCACGGATCTGGTAATTACTGGACCTGTGGGCGTTGACCAATTGGCGCGCTTTGCGGATGAATTGATCGTGCGGCTGTTTGCTGCGGGTGTAACCCAGACCACCGTGCGCGGGGTCGCGGCTGGTGAAACCGTGATAGAGGTCCCGTCGCAATCGCTAATTAGATATGATGTGACGATGGCGCAAATTGCGGATGCGATTGCGGCGGAAGCTGACGCAAACCCAGCGGGTGATGTGTCGGGCACATCGCGTGTGCGGACAGGGTCACCCAAGCGCACCGTCGAGGAAATATCCAATATTCCACTGCGCACCAACGCTGATAATTCGGTGCTGACCGTTGGGGATGTGGCACGGATATTGGAAGGGGCCATTGATCGAAACCGTGCTTACTTTGTCGGCGAAAATTCGGCCATCTCGATCCGCGTCGACCGGTCGGATCGCGGTGATGCGATTGAATTGCAGACCCGCGTGCAAGAGGTCGCGGACGCCTTCGAGACGTCTATGCCAAACGGCGTTGTCATCGACCTGATCCGGACCCGCGCAGAGCTGATCACAGGACGATTGAATATCTTGCTGGAAAACGGCTTGATGGGACTGGCGCTGGTTGTCAGTCTGCTATTTTTGTTCCTGAATGCGAGGATAGCACTTTGGGTCGCGGCTGGCATTCCGGTGGCGATGATGGCCGCGATTGCGCTAATGTATGCCGCTGGACTAACGATCAATATGATTTCGTTGTTTGCGCTGATCATTACACTTGGCATCGTGGTGGATGATGCAATTGTGGTGGGCGAGCACGCGGATTTCCGGGTGCGCAGATTGGGCGAAGACCCGGTAACCGCAGCGGAAACAGCCGCGCGGCGCATGTTCTCGCCAGTGTTTTCGGCAACAATAACCACGATCATCGCCTTCTTCGGACTGGTCGCTATCGGTGGGCGATTTGGTGATTTGATCGGCGATATCCCGTTCACTGTGATTGTAGTTTTGGCGGCTAGTCTGGTCGAATGTTTCCTGATTCTGCCGCATCACATGGCGCACGCATTGGCACATTCCAGCAAAGAACACTGGTATGACGCCCCTAGCCGTTTTGTGAACCGTAGGTTTAGTTGGGTCCGCGACACTGCCTTTCGCCCGTTTACAGCGGCGGTGATCTGGGCGCGTTATCCGGTGATTGCGGGGGTGGTTCTGGTGCTAAGCACCCAAATCACTTTGTTTATTAACGGCGATGTGACATGGCGCTTCTTTAGTTCACCCGAGCAGGGGTCAATCAGCGGCAACTTCGCGATGGCCGCGGGGGCGGACCGAGATGATACCGTTGCGATGATGCAAGAAATGCAGCGCGCAACCGAAGCCTTGGGCAAGTCTTATGAAGAGCGCTATGGCACCAATCCGATTGACTTTGTTATGGCCGAAATTGGCGGCAATTCGGGACGTGGGATCGCGGGCACAGATAGCAAGGATGCCTCATTGTTGGGGGCGATTTCTATCGAATTGATTGATGCTGACCTGCGACCCTATTCCAGCTCGGCATTTGTTAGCGAACTGCAAGAGTTGGTTGTCAAACACCCTCTTGCCGAGACGATCAGTTTTCGCAGGTGGGGCACTGGGCCGGGAGGTGACGCTCTTGATATCCAGATTTCGGGGGCCAACTCCGAGACCCTCAAGGCGGCCGCCGAAGCATTGAAAGTGATGCTGGGGCAGTTCCCAGAAGCCTCTGCGCTAGAAGACAATCTTGCCTATGACAAAGAAGAGTTGATCTTACAGTTAACACCGCAGGGCCACGCGCTGGGCTTTACCATTGACGCGCTGGGCCGGACGCTGCGCAACCGCTTGGGCGGAATCGAGGCGGCGACTTTTCCTGATGGGCCGCGTTCGGCTACGATACGGGTAGAATTACCAGCGGGCGAGTTGACCGCAGATTTCTTGGACCGGTCATTGATGCGGGCCGATAGTGGCATTTATGTGCCGTTGGCTGATATCGTTTCGGTGGAGCGGCGCACAGGCTTTTCGACGATCCGCCGCGAAAACGGGGTGCAGCTGATTTCGGTCACTGGCGACCTTTCGGACGACGACGCGGCCCGCGCCACGCAAATCATGGAAACCGTCGAGACCGAGATTTTGCCAAAAATCGAAGCGGACTTTGGCGTGCAAACTAATTTGTCGGGGCTGTCTGAGCAATCCGACAGGTTTCTGAGTGACGCCCGCGATGGCCTGATCCTGTGTCTGATCGGGATTTACTTAACGCTTGCGTGGATATTTTCGAGCTGGACCCGCCCACTGATCGTGATGGCGATTATTCCTTTTGGACTGGTGGGCACGATCTATGGGCACTACGTCTGGGGCGTGTCGATGAGCATTTTTACCGTGGTGGGGATGATCGGCATGGTTGGAATTATCATCAACGATTCGATTGTTCTGGTCACAACTGTGGATGAATATGCCCAAGAACGCGGATTGATCCCTGCGATCATTGACGGCACCGCTGACCGTCTGCGTCCCGTGTTGTTGACGACATTGACCACCGTTTTGGGCCTTATGCCGCTGCTTTATGAAGGATCAAGTCAGGCCCAATTCCTGAAACCTACCGTGATTACATTGGTCTACGGCTTGGGCTTTGGCATGGTGCTGGTCTTGATGATCGTGCCCGCGCTGATGGCTATTCAGGCAGATGTTAGCAGACAGATTATCGCGATGCGGCGGGCGCTGTATCAGCCAAAGAAAACCGGTCTTGTGGGTGTGTTGACGACACTCGCCGCGGTTGGCATCGCGGGGCTTTTCGCGGCCACAGTAGGGACCCAAGTTGTCTTGGGCGATGCCTTGTTCGAGTTGGGAGAGGGCGGCGTCATAATGTCGGCGGCGACGTTTATGCTTGGCTCGGCCGCACTTCTCACTGTCGTTTTTGTGGTCGCTGGACTGATCCGCTTGCGGCCCTCTGCGTGAATCGCATTTGCTATTTAAAATGAACTACCGGACCGGCTGCCCATAACGCTGCGATCGGTGATGACCTTATTGGATGGCTGCGTATTCGCATAATTTCGCCGATTGGAAACAGTTTTTCCCGCTAAGGATCAAAGCAGAACGCAACTTGACGCCCGAGTGTCGCATTTGCGCTGTTGTGGGCTATGGTGGGTCGTTACACCTTCGGGAGCAGGTAGCGAACTAAAGGACGTGGGTAAATGGCATTGGATGATCGCAAGGGTGTCTGGAAGTCGGGCAAGGGCAAGGGTCGCCATACGACCAAAGGCCGTCAGTTGGACGACACTGCGCATGGACAGGTTCTTGCGCTGCTGGGCGACAAGCCGCGCCGCCCTGATCTGCTGATCGAGCATTTGCACCTGATACAAGACGCGCACGGCTGCCTGTCCGCCGCCCATCTGCGCGCCTTGGCTGAAGAAATGCGCATGTCGCAGGCCGAGGTCTATGAGGTCGCGACATTCTACGCTCATTTCGATGTGGTCAAAGAGGGCGAGCCTACACCTCCTGCCTTGACTATCCGCGTTTGCGATAGCTTGTCATGCGAATTGGCGGGTGCGCAGGCATTGAAAAAAGCGCTCGAAGACGGACTTGATGCCTCCGAAGTTCGCGTGCTGCGCGCGCCTTGCATGGGCCGCTGTGATACCGCACCCGTGCTAGAGATCGGCCATGCGCATATAGACCACGCGACCGTTAAAAAGGCTCAGGCCGCGATTGCGGGTGGCCACACGCATCCGACTATCCCCGATTACGAGGATTTCGATAGCTATGTCGCCGCTGGCGGGTATACCAAGCTAAAGACGCTGCGAGACAGCGGCAACTGGGAAGACGTGCAAGTCCAGATCAAGGAAAGCGGTCTGCGTGGGCTAGGTGGCGCGGGGTTCCCGTCTGGCACAAAGTGGGGCTTTGTGCGTGCCAACGCGGGCACACGCTACTTGGCGGTGAATGGTGACGAGGGCGAACCCGGCACCTTTAAGGACCGCTACTATCTCGAACGTACCCCGCATCTGTTTCTCGAGGGCATGTTGATCGCCGCTTGGGCGGTCGAGGCCGAAAAAGCGTTCATCTATATGCGCGACGAATACCCTGCCGTGCTGCACATTTTGGCCACTGAAATTGCGCGCCTAGAGGCCGCCGGTATTGTAACCCCGGGCTACATCGATCTGCGGCGCGGCGCTGGTGCTTATATCTGCGGCGAAGAATCCGCGATGATTGAAAGCATCGAAGGCAAGCGTGGCATCCCGCGTCATCGGCCACCATTTGTGGCCCAAGTTGGTATCTTTGGAAAACCGACTTTGGTGCATAACGTCGAGACGCTGCTTTGGGTCGCAAAAGTTGTGCGCGAAGGGCCAGAGTGCCTTAATAGTGTCGAAAAGAATGGCCGCAAAGGTCTGCGGAGCTATTCAGTCTCGGGCCGTGTTAAAAACGCCGGCATGTATCTGCTGCCAGCAGGTTCTACAATCACCGACGTCATCGAAGCGGCGGGCGGTATGGCCGACAGCGAGGTGTTCAAAGCCTATCAACCCGGCGGCCCTTCGTCGGGATTGCTGCCCGCAAGCATGTGCGACATCCCGCTTGATTTCGACACATTGCAACCACACGGAACCTTTATTGGATCGGCGGCAGTTGTGGTTCTGTCCGAAGCAGACAGCGCACGTGACGCGGCGCTCAATATGTTGCGATTCTTTGAAGACGAAAGCTGCGGTCAATGCACCCCCTGCCGCGTTGGTTGCGAAAAAGCAGTCAAGCTGATGCAGGCCGATACTTGGGATCAAGGTCTTTTGACCGAGTTGTCAACCGCGATGGTCGATGCCTCGATCTGCGGACTTGGCCAAGCGGCCCCCAATCCGATCAAATTGGTGATGACTCACTTCAAGGATGAAATCTAATGGCGAAAATTACATTCACACTTGACGGTAAATCGGTCGAGGCCGAGGCAGGCATGACAATCTGGGAGGTCGCAAATGGACGCGGTCTGATCATCCCACACCTGTGTCACAAACCCGAACCGGGGTATCGGTCCGACGGCAATTGCCGGGCATGTATGGTTGCGATTGAGGGTGAGCGCACGCTTGCCGCGTCTTGCATTCGTGAACCCGCCGAGGGCATGGTCGTAACCACCGACAAGCCGCGCGAAGTGCAGGCCCGCAAGATGGTGATGGAGCTGTTGGTCGCCGATCAGCCAACCCGTGACGTAGCCCATGACAAGTCCTCTCATCTGTGGGATATGGCCGCGGCACAAGATGTCACAACCAGCCGTTTTCCCAAGTTAGAGCCTGAATTCATCCCTTTGCTTGATAGCAGCCATGTGGCGATGTCGGTCAGCCTCGATGCCTGCATCCAATGCGGCCTTTGCGTGCGGGCGTGCCGTGAAGTGCAAGTCAACGACGTAATCGGCATGGCCGGGCGTGGTCACAACGCATACCCCGTTTTTGACATGGGCGACCCGATGGGCGACAGCTCTTGTGTGGCTTGCGGCGAATGTGTGCAGGCCTGCCCGACGGGCGCCCTGATGCCCGCCACGGTCACTGACGAAAACCAGATCGGCGACAGCGCGGATATTGACAGTGAAACCAAAAGCGTCTGCCCGTTCTGTGGTGTCGGCTGCCAGATTTCGCTTAAGGTCAAAGACGGCAAGGTCAAGTTTGTCGAGGGGATCAATGGCCCCGCGAATGAAGGACGGCTTTGCGTCAAAGGTCGCTTTGGCTTTGACTATATCCACCATGCGCACCGCCTGACAAAACCATTGATCCGTCGCGACGATGCCCCCGCTAAGGGCCTGAACGTTGATCCAGGTAACTGGCAGGAAGTCTTCCGTGAGGCATCATGGGATGAGGCATTGGACTTTGCGGCCAAGGGATTGCTTGACCTCAAAGCAGACAAAGGCGGCGCATCTGTCGCGGGCTTTGGGTCTGCAAAGTGCACGAATGAAGAAGCTTACCTTTTCCAGAAAATGATCCGCCAAGGGTTCGGCCATAACAACGTCGATCATTGCACGCGGCTTTGCCATGCTTCATCCGTTGCAGCCTTGATGGAAAACGTCGGATCGGGCGCTGTCACGGCGACATTTAACGAGATTGAAAATGCCGATGTGGCAATTGTAATCGGGGCCAACCCTGTCGAGAACCATCCGGTTGCCGCGACCTATTTCAAACAGTTTGCGAAAAATGGTGGCAAACTGATCGTGATGGACCCGCGCGGTCAGGCACTGAAACGTCACGCGTCCCATATGCTGCAATTTCGGCCCGGTGCGGATGTGTCAATGCTCAACGCGATCTGCCACGTGATCGTAGAAGAGGGGCTATACGATGAAACCTATATCTCCAAGTTCACCGAAAACTGGGAGGCTGAAAAAGCGCATCTCGCCAACTTCACCCCCGAGAAAATGTCAAAGATTTGCGGCGTTGAACCCGATGTGCTGCGCGATGTGGCCCGGACATTTGCAGGTGCAAAGGCCGGTATGATTTTCTGGGGCATGGGCGTGTCGCAGCACATTCATGGTACTGATAACTCGCGCTGCCTGATCAGCCTTGCGTTGATGACGGGTAATGTCGGGCGCTCTGGCACGGGCCTGCACCCATTGCGCGGTCAGAACAACGTGCAGGGCGCGTCTGATGCGGGCCTGATCCCGATGTTTTTGCCCGATATGCAAACCGTCACCGATGATGGCGTGCGGTCGCGTTTCGCCGAAGTTTGGGCGCGTGATCTGGCGGCGGGTGCTATCAACGAGCCGCTTTTGGCGCAAAAGGGCCTGACCGTGACCGAGATTATGGACGCGGTGCATGACGGCGATATCCATGGGATGTATATTTTGGGCGAAAACCCCGCGATGTCCGACCCCGACGTCGAACATGCGCGCGACGCTTTGGCAAAACTCAAACATCTGATCGTGCAGGATATCTTTATTACAGAAACTGCAAATTACGCCGATGTGATCCTGCCTGCCTCGGCGTTCGCGGAAAAGTCTGGCACCGTCACAAACACCAACCGTCAGGTGCAAATGGGCCGCCCCGCCGTCGCCCCTCCGGGTGAGGCGCGCGAGGATTGGTGGATTGAGGTTGAGTTGGCAAAACGCCTTGGCCTCGGTTGGACCTACACGCATCCATCACAGGTTTTCGCAGAAATGGGCCTGTTGATGAAATCGTTCAACAACATCACTTGGGACCGACTGGAAGCCGAAGGCGCAGTAACCTACCCGTCGCTATCAGCCACCGATCCAGGGCAGCCGATTGTATTTGCCGACGGGTTCCCGCGCAAAGATAACCGCGCGAAATTCACTCCGGCTGACGTCATTGCGCCGGATGAGGCGCCCGATGCCGACTATCCGATGATCCTGACCACGGGGCGTCAACTGGAGCATTGGCATACTGGGTCAATGACACGGCGGTCAAAGGTTTTGGATGCAATGGAACCAGAGGCAAACTGTTCGTTACACCCCAGCACCTTGCGCAAACTTGGCGTCGCACCGGGTGGCATGTTGCGGCTGACAACGCGGCGCGGTTCGATCGACGTTATGGCGCGATCCGACCGTGCCGTGTCTCCAGATATGGTTTTTCTCCCATTCGCGTTTGTCGAAGCGGCTGCAAATATTCTGACTAACCCTGCAGTGGACCCGTTCGGAAAAATCCCCGAATTCAAATTCGCGGCGGTACGGGTCGAAAAAGTACAAGAACCGGCCGCGGCCCAGTAAGGCAATTGGCTATTTGGATTAGACCGCCAGATAGCCAATTCCCGCAAACGCAAGCGCGCAGCCGAGCCATTGCAAGCGCGTCATACGCTCGCCCAAAATCGCCCACGCCATTACAATTGTCAGCAACCCGAAACTTGATGCGGCAACGGCTGCATATTGCGCATCGGGTAAACCGCTCGCGGATAGCACGGATAAAAGCGCGATACCGTCCGCGATTCCCATCGCAACCAATACCACAATAGCTTGACGACCGGGCCAAAACGGCAAGCGCAACACTGCCATCCCCGTGATCAATAAGACGATTGCAAAAATACGCGTCACCATCGTGACAGGCATATGTCCAGAAATTTCCGCTGCATATTGCCCAAGCGCAAAAGTACCTGCAAAGCCAAAAGCGGCCATGATCGACAGCAAAATAGTGGGGCCTTTGGGCGGGATATCTTCGCGGCTATGATCAGCCAAGACCGCGACCAATGACACGCCGAGAATAATCAGCAAAACCGTCGCCCACTCAAACCATGATATCTGCGCGCCGCGGCTGACCGCCCATAAGACAGAAAGCACGGGATAGCTTGCGATTATCGGCGCAACTAACCGCACGGGTCCGCGTTGAAACGCACCGTAAAGCCCCAGACTGGCCATCAGAAATAGACCGCCCGACACAAGCGCAATCCAGAATGCTTTTGGGGCAATCGGGGCGAAGGCACCCGTGGCGCCCATCAACCCCAATTGAAATACCAACGCCACGATCAACACGGTCAAAAGCGCGGCCATAAGTGGTGTTTTTTGGCTGATGGCGCGCACGCAGATATCGTGGAACGCCCAAGCAAATGCGGCGATTAATCCAAGTGTAATCGCGGTCATTGGCGGTCCATCCATGGCAGTTTGAATCAGCTTAAAGTGAGGTTGCCCCAGTTGCAATTCCTCGTGTGTTGGCGGAAATTTGCCCTGTGACGATTTCGCATAAATGCTGGGCTGGCATTCGCTCAACCCATCGGTTATTTTGTTCGTCTGACATACAGCATGGCAAATCGCGCAAATCAATCAATTTGCCACTTTAAGATGACGTGGAATCGACTAGATATCGATCTATACGGGGATCATCCCTGTGGTCGTCTGATCAAAAGGAAAATGAACATGAGAAACCTCCCTCTTGTTGCCGCCTTCTCTTTAATCGCTATGCCTGCCCTCGCCGATAGTGATGTGGCCGCTGGCGAAGAGCAGTTTAACCGCCAATGTGTGGCCTGCCACGTCGTTCGCAACGATGAAGGCGACGTTCTTGCCGGACGAAATGCAAAGTCTGGCCCAAATCTATACGGTTTGGCGGGCCGGCCCTTGGGTGCTCAAGACGGCTTCCGCTACGGCGATAGTATTCTGGAAGTCGCCGCAACAGGCGCGATCTGGGATGAAGAAAGCTTTGTCGCATACGTCCAAGACCCGACCGAATGGTTGCGTGATGCGCTAGATAACCGCCGCGCGCGCAGCAAAATGGCCTATAAAGTGCGCGATGAAGATCAAGCAGCCGAGATTTACGCCTATATCGAGTCTCTCGAATAAAATACTAAAACCAGTTTCAATTATTGGGCCGCTTGTGTTGAACAGGCGGCCCTTTTCATTTGCCGAGCAACATTGAAACCATGACCTCTTGAACACTGCGAAAATTGGTGGAATATTTGGGGATGGAAAATCACATCAAATCTTGGGCCGATGTTGCCCCCCGATTGGTTGCTGTCGCCGCAGGGCGCGGTCCCGCTGACCTCGTTTTGCGCGGCGGCAAGTTGGTTAACGTGCAGACCCGTGAGGTGTTGGATGGGTGGCAAGTAGCGGTGGCCGACGGGCGGTTTGCCTATGTTGGCCCTGATGCTTCGCATTGCATTGGTCCCGATACGGACATCATCGAGGCACATGGCCGCTATTTGATTCCGGGCCTGATTGACGGGCATATGCATATCGAAAGCGGGATGCTTACTCCTGCCGAATTTGCCGCTGCTGTTATTCCACACGGCACGACAACCATGTTCACCGATCCCCACGAGATTGCCAACGTGCTGGGCCTCGCGGGTGTGCGGATGATGCATGACGAGGCCCTGATGCAGCCAGTCAATATCTATACCCAAATGCCGTCCTGTGCGCCCTCCGCACCGGGCTTAGAGACTACAGGCTTCGAAATTTCCGCCGCGGATGTCGCCGAGGCAATGGCCTGGCCCGGTATAATTGGGTTAGGTGAAATGATGAATTTCCCTGGTGTGGTCAACGGTGATCCGCAAATGCTGGCTGAAATGGCTGCGACCATGAACGCGGGCAAAACCGTCGGCGGTCACTACGCCAGTCCAGACAAGGGCCGCGCCTTTTCCGCTTATGCCGCAGGCGGGGCTGCCGATGATCACGAAGGCACCGCCGAGGCCGATGCCATTGCGCGGGTGCGGCTGGGAATGAAATCAATGATGCGGCTTGGCTCGGCTTGGTATGATGTCGAAAGCCAGATCACCGCTGTGACGCAAAAGGGGCTTGATCCGCGCAACTTCATCCTTTGCACTGATGATTGCCACTCTGGCACGCTGGTAAATGACGGGCATATGAACCGCGTTGTGCGCCATGCGATTGACTGCGGTTGTGATCCGTTGATCGCATTGCAAATGGCCACGATCAATACGGCCACGCACTTTGGGCTCGAACGCGAACTTGGCTCAATCGCGCCGGGCCGGCGGGCCGATATGATTCTGACCTCTGATTTGAAAACGTTGCCCATCGAACATGTCATCGCGCGCGGTAAAACCGTGGCAATCGATGGTAAGATCACCGTCGATTGCCCGCATTACGACTGGCCCGATAGTGCGCGACAAACCGTGCATATGAGCAAGGTCCTGGATGATGCAGACTTTGAAATTCACGCGCCCGAAGGCAAAAACAGGGTCACGGCACGCGTGATCGGTGTGGTCGAAAACCAAGCCCCGACGCAAGCCCTGACCGCAGACTTGCCCGTCACCGACGGGATCGTGGACGGGCAGGGCGGCGTCTGCCAGATCGCGCTGGTAGAGCGGCACCGCGCGACAGGTGATGTGGTTAACGGTTTTGTGTCCGGTTTTGGTTATACCGGCGACATGGCAATCGCATCCACAGTCGCACACGACAGTCACCACATGATCGTGGTTGGTACCAGCCGCGCGGACATGGCACGGGCGGCAAACCGTTTGGGCGAGGTGGGCGGTGGCGTCACCGTTTGGCAAAATGGCCGCGAACTCTCGCTGGTCAGGCTTCCGATTGCAGGGTTGATGTCCGACAGGCCTGCCGCACAGGTCGCAGCAGACGCTGATGAAATGGTCGCGGCAATGGCTGCTTGCGGCTGCACGTTGAACAACGCTTATATGCAGCATTCGCTTTTGGCCTTGGTTGTCATACCTGCGTTACGTATTTCCGATTTGGGCTTGGTCGATGTGACTAAATTCGAGATCACTGATCTTTTTGAGGACCCTGAATGAGCATTCATATTCGCACGCCCGACGTGCCTGCACACGAAAGATTTATGGATGCAAAATCCGCAGTCGCGCGACTGCAAACTCTCTATGCGACTGCCGCCAACTTTCTTTGTGACAACTTTAACGAGGCAATCACAAACGGGCAGCCAGACGCGCGCATTCGGGCTTTTTACCCCGAGGTCAGATTTATCACGACCAGCTACGCCAAAACAGACAGCCGCCTGTCGTTCGGTCACGTCGCTGAACCCGGTGAGTACGCGACAACCGTCACCCGCCCCGATCTGTTTGCGCATTACCTGACGCAGCAAATCGCATTGATCATCGAATCCCACGGCGTGCCCGTTATAATCGGCGCCTCAACCACAGAGATGCCTGTGCATTTCGCCGTGGCCAATGATGCAAACGTGTCCGTGCCCCAAGACGGCAGTATGGATTTCACGCTGCGTGATAATTTTGACGTACCAGATCTATCCACGACCCACGATAGTATCGTGAACGGAAACGGGTATCTCTATCCCGATGGCGCGCGTCCGCTTGCCCCGTTTACCGCGCAGCGGATCGACTATTCTCTGGCGCGCCTGTCACATTACACCGCCACAGCAGCCGAGCATTTTCAGAACCATATTCTGTTCACCAACTATCAGTTCTACGTTGAAGAATTTGAATCCTACGCGCGACATGTTCTGGCTGATCCCGATAGTGGCTACACCAGCTTTGTGGGCACTGGAAACGTCGAAATCACCGACGCCACAACGCCCATGCCGGTACCCGCAAAACTGCCGCAAATGCCGACCTTTCATCTCAAGCGCAAAGGCGGAGGCGGCATCACTTTGGTCAATATTGGGGTCGGCCCGTCCAACGCCAAGACGGCCACGGATCACATCGCCGTTTTGCGCCCGCACGCATGGCTGATGGTTGGACACTGCGCCGGACTTCGCAACTCGCAACGGCTTGGGGACTATGTTCTGGCGCACGCCTATTTGCGCGAAGATCACGTGCTTGATGACGACCTTCCTGTGTGGGTTCCAATCCCCGCATTGGCAGAAATCCAGATCGCGCTGGAAACGGCGGTGGCCAATGTGACCGAACTCGAAGGCTTCGAGCTCAAGCGGATTATGCGCACCGGTACGGTTGCGACAATCGACAATCGGAATTGGGAATTACGCGAACATTCTGGCCCCGTGCAACGACTTTCGCAATCGCGCGCAATCGCTTTGGACATGGAAAGTGCGACAATCGCGGCCAACGGGTTTCGATTTCGGGTACCCTACGGTACGCTACTTTGCGTCAGTGACAAACCGCTGCACGGGGAGCTAAAGTTGCCCGGAATGGCGTCGGATTTCTACAAAACACAAGTCGCAAGCCATCTTCGGATCGGAATTCAGGCGATGGAAATTTTGCGCGAAATGCCGCTAGAACGGATTCACAGCCGCAAGTTGCGTAGCTTTGAAGAGACAGCTTTCCTCTGAAGTACCTAAAAGAAGCAAAAAAGTGCCATTTTCGGTGTTTTTTCGTTCACTAAACGTTGTGGTGGGACACAAGATACCGTTAACTGTGCCCACATGAGGCCCCATAGGTCGGGCGTAAAGATGGAGACCAGAAAATGGCAAAACCAATGACTAAAGCACAACTCGTTGCAGCACTTGCAGACGAAATGGGCGCAGACAAAAAAGCCGCAGGCGCAGCACTTGACGCCGTTTGCAGCTTGATCACTCGCGAAGTATCCGGCGGCGGCGCTGTTACACTTCCAGGTGTTGGCAAAATCTACTGCCGCGAGCGTCCAGAGCGCATGGTGCGTAACCCCGCCACTGGCGAGCAGATCAAAAAAGACGCGGACAAAGTTGTCAAAATGACAATCGCAAAAGCACTTAAGGATTCTGTGAACGACTAAGTCGCCTCACATTGAACTTCGGAAAGGGTCGCCAATTTGGCGACCCTTTTTGTTTGTCCGTGCGGCAATACCGATTGCGCGTCAGGTGACTTTCGGCAAGTCTCGCGCAATGGATTTGAAAGCAATCTTTATGGGCTTCGCCTTTGCGGCGATGTGGTCTTCGGCGTTTACATCGGCGCGGATTATCGTGGAATTCGCCCCACCCTTGACCGCGCTTGCCTTGCGCTTTTTGGTATCCGGCTTCATTGGAATTTTCATCGCCAAACTGCTAGGCCAAACCATGATCCTGACGCGCCGGCAATGGACGGGTTTGTTGGTTTTTGGCGTCTGCCAAAACGCGCTATACCTTGGTATGAATTTTGTAGCGATGCAGACGATCGAGGCATCTCTTGCGGCGATCATCGCCTCCACGATGCCGCTTTTGGTGGCGCTTTCTGGCTGGCTATTCATGGGGCAGCGGATCAGGGCCTTGGGCGTTTTGGGTCTTGTTGCGGGCGTAGTTGGCGTGACCCTGATCATGGGCGCGCGGCTTAGTGGCGGGGTTGATCCGTTCGGATTGATCTTGTGCATCTTGGGGGTAATTTCGTTGACGGTCGCGACGCTTGCGGTGCTTGGGGCCAGCTCGGGCGGCAACGTCTTGATGATCGTTGGGTTGCAAATGCTTGTGGGCAGCGCTGTTTTATGGCCCGTCGCACTTGCCGTTGAAACCTTCGACATCATCTGGAATTGGCAGCTGATCGTCGCATTTGGCTACACCACACTAGTGCCCGGACTGCTCGCGACGTGGGTCTGGTTCATGCTGGTCGGGCGGATAGGCATGGTAAAGGCGTCCACCTTTCATTTCCTCAACCCTTTTCTTGGGGTTGCGGTAGCTGCCGTTCTTTTAGGCGAAAAACTGGGTATATTCGACGTGCTGGGCGTGGTGATTATCGCTGGCGGTATTCTGGCGGTGCAGTTGTCTAAACAGCCCGTCACCAGCCACTAGCAGGTACATCCAACTCACTTGCCAACTGGTCCAGAAAATCGCGTAAAACATTCGCACGGTCCTCTGCAAGTTTGCGCCCAGACAGCGTTTGCATCGTCTCGGGCAACCCCAGCAATTTGATCTTGAAGTGATCAACAGCATAAGCCTTGTCATTGAGTGGGCGTGATTGCCCGAACGGGTCTAGCCCATGAAACAACGCGCCACCCAATAAACCGGTCGTCGCAAAACAGCGTGCAATACCAATCGCGCCCAATGCCTCGATGCGGTCAGCATCCTGAAGAATCTTCGCCTCGCGGGTTTCGGGGCACACATTGGCGGAAAAACTATGAGCCTCAATCGCGTGACTGGCCGCTTGCACCTGCTCGTTTGTCAAACCTAAATCCGCCAGAATCGGCCGTGCCCTTTGTGCCGACAAGGCAGACGCGCGGGCGCGGTCAGGGCTGTCTTTCGGCAAAGTGACGAGATCATGAAAGTACGTTGCCGCCAGAAGAACCGTCATATCGCAAGGGGGTTCACCGCTTGCAATGGTCCGTGCATTGGCCCAAACACGATCAGTATGTGCCACGTCATGTGCGGAATCCCCGCCGCTTGCGGCGCTCAAATGCACCCGCAACGCCGCCCGCAGCATCATCCGATATGGCCTCGCACACCACCGGTTTGCCCACGGTCAAGCAGTAAGTGGTCTAGGATGACGCAAGCCATCATTGCTTCGCCCACGGGCACGGCACGGATACCAACACAGGGGTCATGGCGCCCTTTGGTCACCACCTCCATCGGCGATCCATCCATGCGGATCGACTTGCGCGGACTTAGGATAGACGATGTCGGTTTTACTGCAAACCGCACGACAACATCTTGACCCGTGCTGATACCGCCAAGGATGCCACCCGCGTGGTTGCTTGAATAAACCGGCTGACCATCGCTTCCCATAAAAATTTCGTCGGCATTGTCGCGGCCGGTTAGTGACGCAGCATTCATTCCTTCGCCGATCTCGACACCTTTGACGGCGTTGATAGACATCATTGCAGCCGCTAAATCAGTGTCTAACTTGGCGTAAACCGGCGCGCCAATACCTGCGGGTACACCGCGTGCTACCACCTCGATAATCGCCCCGACCGAATTGTGATCATCTTTGCGCAGCCACGCCAGATACTCGTTCCACTCGGCGGCGGCCTCTGCGTCGGGGCAAAAGAAATCGTTGCGATCAATCTCGTCCCAATCAATTTTGGAGCGATCAATCTGCTTGGTGCCCATCTGGGTCATATAACCTCTGATCTGCACATTAGGCGCAATCGCTGCAATCGCCTCTCTCGCAACTCCGCCAGCAGCCACGCGCGCCGCAGTTTCGCGTGCCGAAGACCGTCCGCCGCCGCGATAATCGCGCACGCCGTATTTCTGATGGTAGGTAATATCGGCATGTCCAGGGCGGAACGTATTCGCAATATCGCCGTAGTCTTTTGATCGCTGATCGGTGTTGCGGATCATCAACTGAATGGGTGTGCCCGTGGTCACACCGTCAAAGACGCCCGACAAAATCTCAACCGCGTCGGCCTCTTGGCGCTGGGTGGTGTTTTTGTTCAATCCCGGGCGACGCTTGTTCAACCACTGCTGGATCATGCCCGCATCAATCGGCACATTTGGCGGACATCCGTCAATGGTGGCCCCCAACGCAGGTCCGTGGCTTTCA
>TARA_R110002051_G_scaffold68434_5_pt1 | contig 39743 bp, 42 predicted proteins | sample TARA_R110002051 | Tara Oceans TARA_R110002051 (sample SAMEA4397023) | marine metagenome | biome: Polar Biome; feature: [MES] marine water layer (ENVO:01000295) within the mesopelagic zone...; material: water (ENVO:00002006), including particulate matter (ENVO:01000060) such as...... | reverse complement strand
CTCCCATCCCTCCAGCGGCAAGCCGCGTGGAGATTTTGGTGCGGGTGGCAGCCGCCAATCCGTCACAACCGCCATCCCCACGTGACGCCACCGCCGCGCGCGACTAAGTTGCCGCGCTTGTAAGGTTCGAGTGCGGCCATGACTGGCCCCGTCTGGAGTTGCTCACATGAATGCGGTTATTCGGTCCACCGGCCTGTGGGTCCCCCAAGACACAATCTCGAATGAAGAGCTGGTCGAGTGCTATAACAGGCACGTCGAGCTTTATAATGCCGAGCATTCCGACGCGATCAAACGCGGCGCGGTAGAGCCGAAAAACCCATCCTCATCCGGCTTCATCGAAAAAGCCTCCGGCATCAAGTCGCGCTATTCGATCGACAAGGCGGGCGTGCTCGACGTCGACCGCATGCGTCCACGCGTCGCGCCGCGCCCGAATGATGAGATTTCCATGATGGCCGAAAGCGGCGTCGCCGCCGCCCGCCAAGCCTTGTCGAATGCCGGTCGCGATGCGGCCGATGTCGATGCGGTGATCTGCGCCGGCACTGCGATGCAGCGCACTTATCCGTGCATGGCAATCGAGATCCAGGACGCGCTGGGCATTGAGGGCTTTGCCTTCGACATGACCGTCGCCTGTTCCTCGGGCACATTCGCCATCATCAATGCCGTCAACATGATCAAGAGCGGCATGGCCAAATCAGTGCTGGTGGTCTGTCCGGAACTGACGACGGCGCAACTCAATTTCCGTGACCGCGACAGTCATTTCATCTTCGGCGATGTCGCTGTGGCGATGCTGATCGAGGCGGAGGATGTCGCCAATGGCGATGGCTGGCGCATTCTCGGCACCCGTATGATGACGAAATTCTCCAATAATATCCGCTCGAATTTCGGCTTCATGAATGCCTGCGAAGTGCCCGAACCGGCCTTTGAAGACCGCTATTTCGTGCAGGAGGGCCGCAAGGTTTACAAGGAAGTCTGCCCGATGGTCGCCGAGATGATCCTCGAGGACCTTGCCGCGATCGATCTGGCGCCGGCCGACATGAAACGGCTCTGGCTGCACCAGGCCAATATCAACATGAATATGATGGTCGCGCGCAAAGTGCTCGGCCGCGATGCCGAGCTGGAGGAAGCCCCGGTCATTCTCGACGAATTCGCCAATACCGCAGGCGCCGGCTCACTGGTCGCCTTCCACCGCCATCATGACGGCTTCACCGCCGGCGAGAAGGGCTTGATCTGCTCCTTCGGCGCCGGCTATTCAGCCGGAACTGTGTTCGTCGAAAAGCTCTAGGCGACGGATTCGCCGTGCAATGTGGTGTCGAGGCCGTTGATCTCGTCCTCTTCACCGACGCGCAGCGTCATGAATTTCGACAGCCCGAACAGGATCGCCCAACTCATCGCGCCGCAATACAGCGCCGCCGCCAAGGCGCCCCAGCTCTGAGTGAAGACCTGCATCGCATTGCCCTCGATCGCACCCGGCGCGCCGCCGATCGCCTCAGAGGCAAACACGCCGGTGAGGATGGCTCCAATCAGTCCACCAACGCCGTGCAGGCCGAAGGCGTCGAGCGTATCGTCCCACTGGCCCCAGCGCTTCAGCGAGGTGACGCCCCAATAGGCCCCCGCCGCACCGGCACCGCCGATGATGAAGGCTGCCCAGGCCGGCACGAAACCCGCAGCCGGGGTGATTGCAACCAGACCGGCAATTGCCCCTGAGGCGGCGCCGAGCACGCTGGCCTTGCCGCGTCGCAGCCACTCAATTCCAATCCAGGTGAGCAGCGCTGTCGCCGCCGCAAGTTGCGTCGTGACGACGGCGTGCGCCGCCGCACCATTGGCCGCCAGGGCAGAGCCACCATTGAAGCCAAACCACCCGACCCAGAGCAGGCCGGCACCGACCACCGTGAGCACCAGGTTGTCCGGCATCATCTGTGCGCCGGGATATCCGCGGCGCGGGCCGAGAAATTTCGCCAGCACCAGACCGGCGACACCGGCATTGATGTGAACCACCGCGCCGCCAGCGAAATCGAGCACGCCGGCTTCGGCGAGGAAACCGCCGCCCCAGACCCAGTGGCAGATCGGCGCGTAGACCAGGATCAACCAGATTGAGGCAAAGATCATGAAGGCAGAAAACCGGATCCGCTCAACGGCCGCACCGGCAATAATCGCGACGGTGATGATGGCGAAGGTGAGCTGGAAGATGAAGAACAGGTTTTCCGGCAAATCGCCCGCCATGGTCTCCGGCATGATGCCGCTCAGGCCAATCCGACTGAAGCCACCGACAAAGGCATTGAGCCCGCCGCCATCGGAGAAGGCCAGGCTATAGGCGATCAGGGCCCACAACACCGTCACCGCCGCCGTCGCGCCAAGGCTCTGCATCAGGGTCGAGAGCACATTCTTGCGCCGCACCATGCCGCCATAAAACAGGGCGAGTCCGGGAATTGTCATCATCAGGACCAAGGCGGTCGCGGTCAGTATCCACGCGATATTACCTGTGTCGATGCCAGCGTCTTCCATCGCGCCTCTCCAGAATGTTGCAGCGCATCATTGCTAGGCAAGCACAGGCGAGCTTGTCGATATCAAGACAAAATTTTTCTGCATTTCAGCTGTTCACGCCGCATGATGGTGCAGACATGCCCGATTGAGTGGCATTGACACACATTTCTGCCACGGTGCAGCGCCGCATTGATTAGACGCGTCCATGTATTAGGTTGGAAAGATGGATAGCAGGGATGAGGTCGGGATCGTGCAGACCAGCATTATTCGTTCTACCGGATTCTGGGCCCCGCCCGACGTCATCACCAATGCTGAGTTGGTGACAAGCTATAATGCCTATGCGGCGCGCTTCAACGCCGACAATGCCGAGGCCATCACTGCCGGCGAGATCGAGGCCGTCCCCCTATCCAGCGCCGAATTCATCTCACACGCCTCGGGCATAGAACGCCGGCATGTGTTCGAAAAATCAGGCATTCTCGACATCGACACTCTCGTGCCGCGCATCCCGCCGCGTGGATTCGATGACATTTCCGTACAAGCCGAATTTGCCATGCGTGCCGTCCGGCCCGCCTTGGAAAAGGCCGGCGTGGATGGCTCGGAGATCGATGGCGTCATCGTCGCCTCCTCGGCGCAGCAACGCAATTTCCCCGGCCTGTCCTGTGAGATCCAGAATCTGATCGGCGCGTCCGGCTGGTCCTTCGATCTGACGATGGCCTGCTCTTCGGCGCTGTACGGGCTCAATATCGCCAATGCGATGATCCGCTCCGGCCAAGCCAAGCGCATCCTGGTCTGCTCGCCGGAAATCATGACCTGCATCAATGTCCACTCACGCCGCGATGTGCATTTCATTTTCGGCGATGCCGCCTCTGCCATGCTGGTCGAGGCCGATGACGGCACGCCGGGCGGCTGGGAGGTGTTGGGCACCCACACCCAGAACAAATTCTCTAACCATTTGCGCTCCGATTACGGCTTCATCAATATCGCCGAGTGGACCGTCGATCCGGAGTTCAAGCCCGGTCTCGATCAGGACGGGCACCGCGTGTTCAAGGACGTCGTCTCCTTCGCCCCGATCGTGGCCCGCGATCTGATGGCGCAGCTGGAGCTGGAACCGGAGGCGGTCCGCCGCGCCTGGCTGCACCAGGCCAATATCCGCATGGTCGATCTGATCGCCAAACGCATTCTCGGCCGTGATCGTACAGAAGAGAATGCGCCCTCCATCCTCGAGGAATACGGCAATACCTCGTCCTCGAGCGTGGTGATGAATTTCGAGATGAATTCCGACGATATGAAGCCGGGCGAAACCGGCATTATGTGCGCCTATGGCGCCGGCTATGGCGTCGGTGCTGCGGCGATAAGGAAACGCTGATGCGCCAATTTTTCGCCCTCGCTGCCGCCGCAGGCCTGATCGCCTGCTCACCGCCTGAAACCGAGGCCCCGGCCGAGCGCGATGCGCCGGTCATCCCGGTCACCATGACCGAAACGGCCCCGGTTGCCGCCGACGAGGAAGAGGCCGGTCTTCCGGGTACCGACATCCACATTTTCGCGCTGAGCTGGCTCGATGGCCGTCCTGTGATCGGCGCCGCCTCTGGCGGGGTGATCCGGCCCGGCTATGACAATCAGCCTTTCTTCACGCCCGATGGCGGCGGCCTGCTCTACACCGCTGGCGACGAGACAGGCGAAACCGATATCTGGCACCTTGATCTGGCCAGCGGCGAGACCGCACCCATCACCCGCACGCCGGGCGAAAGCGAATACTCGCCACGCGTTCCGCCGGGTGAGGCGGCACTGTCCTACATTTACCAGCCACCCGGCGGCTATGCCGGCAATGCCTATCTCGCCAATGCGGATAATTCAGACCGCCATGCCGCCGAAGACTTGGCACCGGTCGGTTACTATCTGTTCAGCGGCGATATGCGTCAGGTCGTCACTTTCGCACTCGGCGAACCCAATTCGCTGCAGCTGATCGACCGGATGATGGATCCGCAAGAGCCAGTGCATGTCGCCGACAATCCCGGCCGCTCCTTCGCACGCACCCAGACCGGCGACGGTGCCTGGGTCACGTTGGAACGTGGGGATGGCGGCTATGCCGTCCACCGGCTGGATTTCGCCTCGGGCACCCTGCGCGATGGCTTCGATCTGCCCGGCGACAGCCAGGATTTCGCCAGCCTTGCCAGCCCGATGTCCGGCATGTTCGTCTTCGACGGGTTTTTCACGTCATCCAATGGCACGCTGTATTACGGCACAGTCTCGTCCGACCCATCCGCAACGACGCTTTCGCCCGCCTGGTTGGAAATTGCCGACCTTGGGGCGCTCGGTCTGTCGGATGTGACCCGCATCGCCGTCAGCCGGAATGCCGACCAGATCGCCTTTGTCACGGCTGAATAGAACGGCCTTCTAAAGGGAGGTCGCTTCGGTGATCTTATAAGTTAGATCATCGCCATCAGCTTCATGGATGGTGAGGTAGTCGCCGATCCGCATCGAATGGTCGCCAAGACGGTAGACCGGCTCGTCGGGGCCTTCCTCCTCCTCGTCATAACGGAAGAACCAGCGCGTCGCGCGGTGGGAGAGCCAGCCATCGGCGGCCTCGGTCGCGTCCGGCGAAAACCGGTTGACCGTGCAGGCCTCCTTGTTGGCGCGCCAAAGCTCGACGTCGAGTTTGCCGTCTGCATCGAGCGGAGCAATGACAACATAGCCATGATGATCGTCTCCATCGGGAAAGCCGGCATCCGGATTGCGCCCGAGGCGCATGACAACACGTGTAAGCGACATGGAATTCTCCCTTTATCCACCGCCATGCCATCCTGTAACCGGTCATGGGTCAATGCCCGCACGACTCATTTGGTTGTGACATGAGAGCGCATGCAGCTGTGGACGAATTTGCCACGAGAGTGGCGAAGCCACGGTCGGTCTGCTATTTCCGCAGCCCGCCGTGCCAAGAGGTCCCGACAATGCCGCCAGCCGCCAAGACCAAAAAGAAAGAGCCGCGCGCCTGGCAGCGCATGATTTCCGGGCGCCGGCTGGACCTGCTCGAGCCCTCACCCTTTGATGTCGAGATCGAGGATATCGCCCACGGTCTCGCCCGCGTTGCACGCTGGAATGGCCAGACGAAGGGCGATCACGCCTTCTCCGTCGCCGAGCACAGCGTCGTCGTGTTGGAGATTGTTGATCGCCTCTATCCGGGCCTCGATCACAAATGGCGCCTCGCCGCCCTGCTGCATGATAGCGCGGAATATGTGATCGGCGACATGATCAGCCCGTTCAAGGCGGCGCTGGGTGTCAATTACCGCGATTTCGAAGACCGGCTGGAAGCCGCGATCCACCTGCGTTTCGGCTTGCCGCCGAAGGCTCCGGCCGAGATCAAACGCAAGATCAAGCGTGCCGACATCATCTGCGCCTATTTCGAAGCGACTCAAATCGCCGGTTTCTCGCATGATGAATCCGTGAAATTCTTCTGCCGTCCGCCCGCTGGCCTGGAGATCGCCATCAAACCCCTGCCCGTCAAACAGGCCCAGATCCTTTTCCTCGACCGGTTCGAGACCGTGTTGTCGCAGCTCGAGACACGCTGATGCCGACGGCCGGGCAATCGATTGTTGTCGGCCTCAACGCGGTGATCCTCGCCGCCGATCCGGATCAGCCGCAAGTACTGATCGTGCCGCAAAAGGACAGCGATGTCGCTTTGCCCTTCGGCCCGTTTAACCCGGCCGAAGATCGCACATTCGAAATCGGCTTGCGGCGCTGGGTTGCCGAACAGGCCCGCTTCCAGCTCGGTTATGTCGAACAGCTCTACACCTTTGGTGATCGCGGCCGCGAGGCGCCGGTTGCGGCGATGTCAGGCCAGGAGAATTCGCGCATCATCTCGGTTGGTTATCTCGGCCTCACCCCGGTTGCAGCCCCGCCACCTGAAGGCGGCGGCCAATGGCGTGACTGGTACCGCTTCTTCCCCTGGGAAGACTGGCGCAATGGCAAGCCGGACATGATCGATTCCGAGATCGTCCCCCGCTTGCGGGCCTGGGCCGACGAAGCCGGGGCGCCCGGTGGCCGCGCATCGCGCCATGACCGGCTCAAACATGCTTTCGGCCTCGATGACGCCAACTGGAATGAACAACATGCGCTCGACCGCTTCGAACTGCTCTACGAGGCGGGGCTGGTCGATGAAGCGGCGCGCGATGGCCAGACCGAGGGGCCGCCGCCAGGACCCAAATTGGGGCAGCCGATGGCATCCGATCATCGCCGCATCCTCGCGACCGCTATTATGCGGCTGCGCGGCAAGGTGCGCTATCGCCCGATCGTGTTCGAATTAATGCCCGAATTCTTCACGCTCTCGGCGCTGCAACAGGTTGTCGAAGGCATTGTCGGCTATCGCCTGCACAAGCAGAACTTCCGGCGCGCCCTGGACCGGACCGGGTTTGTCGAGGGCACGGGCCGGATGGAAGTCAAGACCGGCGGACGCCCGGCTGAACTGTTCCGCTATCGCCGCATTGCGCTGGCCGGCCAGCCCTCGCTGGGCCTGGCAACGCCGCGGCTTTGAATAATATGTCCGGGCCGGCCAGTCCCAGGCCCTATACCTACAACCCGCCACCCGCCGGCCCGCTGCCTATCCTGCATGTCGATGACCACATCCTGGTGCTCGACAAGCCGGCCGGCCTGCTGACCGTGGCCGGCAATACGCCCCAGCTTGCCGACTGTCTCGAGGCCAGGGTCTTGGCCGAATACCCCGGCGCGACCATGATCCACCGGCTCGACAAGGATACGTCGGGCATCATCGTGCTGGCACTCAATGCGAGGGCCCACGCCCATATTGGCAAGCAGTTCGAGAAGCGCATGACGCGCAAATCCTACATGGCGCTGGTCTGGGGACAGATGGCGCAAGCGTCGGGCCGCGTCGACCAACCGATGAAATCCGACTGGCCCAACCGCCCGAAACAGCATGTCGATCCGGTGAATGGCCGCCCGGCGATTACCGACTGGCTCGTGCTGGAAACCGGCACTGACCGCACACGGGTCCAGCTTGCGCCGCTGACAGGACGGACGCATCAATTACGTGTCCACATGGCCTGGCTCGGCCATCCGGTGCTGGGCGATAATCTCTACGCGCCGGAGGAGGCCCTGACCGCCAGCGACCGGCTTTGCCTGCATGCCGAAACGCTGGAATTCCGCCATCCAGATGGCGGCGAACCGGTCAGCTTTCGCAGCCCGGCACCCTTCTAGCTCTCCCCGCCCGATCCCGGCAACGCACCCACTTAATCCCCGGGCAAGCTTCGCGCCCTTACAATCACAGTCCATCCAGCGGGAGTTCGCCATGCGCGCGTCATATCTGATTGCATCCAGCTTCATTCTTCTTGCAGGCGTCAGCGCTGCGGTCTGGGCCCAGGACACGGTCAATCCACAGGTCACCGATGCGGGGACCCAGGCCAATGTCGAAGAACTCGGCGATGCCCCCGCCCTGTCGGAGGGCGATCTCTACCAAGCGGAAAGCCAGGCGCTCAGCAATGCGGCGCACAATGCGACGGTCTCACAGCAGCAGACGAATGTAACCGCCCAGGCCGCGACCACGATGGGCGTGCCGACGCTGGAATCGGTCGACACAGAATCCACCGGGACGGCAACCGAGGAGATGTTCGGCTCTGCGCCCAACTAGTGCCGCGCCGACCCATCATTCGCTATTCCCTTGCCATGTGCTCAGTGTGAGCATATAAACACACCCTAGATAGGCTCATTTAGAGCAAAAGGTGATTTCAACAGACTGGAATCGCCCTTTATCAGGCCTCTGAAATGCTCATTTCGAGCAAAAGTGAGTGATGATGGAAATTCTTGATTTCACCCAAAGCCGCGACCGCCAGACTGGCAGTGACGGCTTCAGCCCGGCGATCAGCGATCGCCCTGCCCTGCCCTATACGGCAGAGGTCAAGGCCGCGACGGATCATCTTTATGAGCGTGTGAAAAACTTCGTCTCACCGCTGGAATGGCCGGCCAAGGCGCCGCTGATCCATGCGATCAACCAGCTGAAAAAAGAGAAGAAAGCCGTCATCCTGGCGCACAACTACATGACCGCCGACATCTTCCATTGCGTTGGCGATTTGATGGGCGACAGCCTGTCGCTGGCCCGAATGGCCGCGACCAGCGATGCCGAAATCATTGTCCAAGCCGGCGTCCACTTCATGGCCGAGACCGCCAAGATCATGGCGCCGAACAAAAAGGTTCTGATCCCCGATACGGAGGCTGGCTGTTCGCTCGCGGCCTCGATCACTGGCGAAGATGTGCGCCGGATCCGCGCCGCCTATCCCGGCGTTCCGATCGTCACCTATGTCAACACCTCCGCCGAAGTGAAGGCCGAGTGCGATATCTGCTGCACCTCGTCGAACGCCGTCCAGGTCGTCGAAAGCCTCGGCTCCGACACCGTCATCCTGCTGCCCGACGAATACCTGGCCAAGAATGTCGCGGCCCAGACCGATATCCGCATCCTGACCTGGAAGGGCTCGTGCGAAGTGCACGTGAAATTCACCGCCGAGGACGTGCAGGATCTGCGCGACGCCCATCCGGGCATCGTCATCATCACCCATCCGGAAAGCCCGCTGGAAGTGGTTCAGGCCGCTGACTTCGCTGGCTCAACGGCGGCGATGGCCGACTGGGCCAAGAAGAGCGGCGCCAAACAGGCCGTGCTGCTGACCGAGTGTTCGATGTCTGACAATGTCGCCATCGACGTGCCGGAAATCGAATTCATCCGCCCGTGCAATCTCTGCCCGCACATGAAGCGGATCACGCTGGAAAACATCTATGATGCCCTGCGTCTGGAACAGCATGAGATCCACATCGACCCACAGATCGCAACCCGCGCCCGCGCCGCCGTCCAGGCCATGCTCGACCTGCCCAGCCCGAAGACCCCGGCCCATTTCGACCCGGCCAAGCCGGCCAAATTCGTCGAGATTGTCTCGGTCTAGACGATGACCCGCCCCGTCCTCATCATCGGCGCCGGCATTGCCGGTCTCTGGGCCGCGCTGAAACTCGCACCGCGCCAAGTGATTTTGCTGACGGGTTCGCCGCTCGGTGAAGGTGCCGCGTCTGGCTGGGCCCAGGGCGGGGTTTCTGCGGCGCTGGCAGATGATGATACGCCGGCCTTGCACGCCCACGACACGATCGCGGCCGGTGCCGGTCTGGTCGATGCCGAGGCCGCCCAAGCGCTGGCCGCTGGCGCCGCCAAGCAGGTGCGCGAGCTGGCAGCGCTGGGCGCGCCGTTCGAACGCGAAGGTGACGCCTGGTCCCTCTCCCGCGAGGCCGCCCATTCACGCCACCGCGTCGCCCGTGTGACCGGCGACGGGGCTGGCGCCGCGATCATGCAGACCTTGATCGCCGCCGTGCGGGCCGCCGGGCATGTCGAGATCCGCGATGGCTGGGCAGCGGCGGGCTTGATCCCCGGCGAGGATGGTGATTGTGCCGGTGCGATCGCGCGCTCCCCCACGGGCGAAACGGTTGAAATCCAGGCCGATGAGACCATCCTCGCCATGGGCGGGGCTGGCGGTCTGTTCGCGCTGACCACGACGCCTGCCGGGGCTCAGGGCCAGGCGATGGCGATGGCCGCGCGGCTCGGTGCCGAAATCCAGGACCCGGAATTCATCCAATTCCACCCGACCGCGCTCAATGCGGGCCTCGACCCGGCGCCCTTGTGCACCGAAGCCCTGCGCGGCGAGGGGGCGATCCTGATCGACCGCTCTGGTCACCGATTCATGAAGGCGATTCATGACGATGCCGAGCTGGCGCCGCGCGATGTCGTGGCCCGTGCGGTACACCGCCAGAACCTTGCTGGAAAACAGGCATTACTTGACTGCAGGACTGCTATTGGTGAGGCCTTCCCCTCTCGTTTCCCTGCTGTTTTCGCCGCCTGTATGAGCGCCGGCGTCGATCCACGCACCCAGCCCATCCCGGTCGCGCCGACGGCGCATTATCACATGGGCGGCGTCGCGACCAATATTGATGGACGCACCTCGATCGCCGGCCTTTGGGCGATCGGCGAATGCGCCTCGAGCGGACTGCATGGGGCCAACCGCCTCGCCTCCAATTCACTAGCCGAGGGTCTGGTGAGTGCCGCGCGCGTGGCCGACGTGCTGAAAAAGGCTCCGCTCCGTCTCGCTGCGAGAGACACCGCCCCCAGTGCCCGTCGAGGCGTTATCCCGCCTGCTCTGCCGCCGCTGGCCCTGACCCGTTTGCGTCAGGCGATGAGCCGGCATTGCGGCGTCGAGCGCACCGGTGCCGGGCTGACGGAACTCGCTGGCCTGATCGACGACATGATCGCACGTCATGGCGAGGCCGATGCGCTGATCGCGGCGCGTTTCATCACCGCGGGCGCGCTGGCCCGCAATGAGAGCCGCGGCGGCCATTTCCGCAGTGATTTCCCGCAGACCAATGCTCTCGCCCGGCATACCCGCCTGTCGCTGGCCGATCTGGCCGGCACAACAGCCGACGCGCTCGCCCACACCATGCCCGCCGAATAGGACACGCCATGCCCGTTTCGCCGCTATCCGATTTCATCGTCAAGGATGCCGTCACCCGCGCCTTGGCCGAAGACCAGGGCGGACGTGGCGATATCACCTCGCTGGCCTGCATCCCGGCCGGGCAGGAGGCCAAATTCTACTTCAAGGCCCGTGATGCCGGCGTGTTGTGTGGCCTGCAGCCAGCCGTCGAGGCGATCTGGCAAATGGATCCCGACGCGATGATCAAGCTCCACATGGCCGATGGCGATGCTGTCGCGCCCGGCGACATCATCGCCACCGTCAATGGCCAAGCCCGCGCCTTGCTGGCGGCGGAACGGATCGCACTCAATTTCCTCGGCCGGATGAGCGGCATCGCCACCTTCACCCGCCGCTATGTCGACGCCGTTGAAGGCACCAAAGCCCGCATCGCCCACACCCGCAAGACCACACCAGGACTGCGCGCCTTCGAACTCCAGGCCGTCCAGGCTGGCGGTGGCGCATTGCACCGTTTCGGGCTCGATGACGCCATCCTGATCAAGGACAATCACGTCGCCGTCTGCATCAGTGTCGGCGCCGCCGTCCGCGCCGCCCGTCAACATGCCGGCCACATGACCCGCATTGCCGTCGAAGTTGACCGGCTGGATCAACTCGGCGAAGCCATCGAGGCCGGCGCCGAGAGCGTCCTGCTCGACAATTTCTCACTGGCCGATCTGCGATCCGCCGTTGCCCAAGCCGGCGGCAAGGTGACGCTGGAAGCTTCCGGCGGCGTCAATCTCGACACCGTGTCGGGGATTGCCGCGACCGGGGTCGATGTGATCTCGGTTGGCGCACTGACCCACTCGGCACCGAATTTCGACATCGGGCTTGACTGGGACTGATCCCGGCCCGACACGCGCTTAACTCAGGGAAGGATACCAGCATGTTCAATCACATCATGGTCGGTGCCAACGACATCGAAAAGTCCAAGACTTTCTATGACGCCTTGCTCGCCACGCTGGGAGCAGGCGAGGCTATCCGCAATGTCTCGGCGACCGGGCATGTCCGCTATTTCTACCGGCATGACGGCAATACATTCGGCATCACCGAGCCGATCAATGGCGAGCCTGCGAGCTGCGCCAATGGCGCCACCATCGGCTTCAAATGCGACAGCCCTGAGCAGGTCAAAACCTTCCACGATGCCGGCGTCGCCCATGGCGGCACCTCGATCGAGGACGCGCCCGGCCCGCGCACCAGCAGTGTGGGCGTGATGCACCTCTCCTATGTCCGCGATCCGGACGGCAACAAGTTGTGCGCGCTTTATCGGGAAAAATAGGCACGGCTTGGACGGTCTGCGGGGCGGGTGATCCCGCCCCTACCCGCCGCGACGCACTACCATCATGGAATAGCGACCGGTTTCCCAGCTAACGCCTTCGTCACGGGAAATCTCGGAATACATCCGGAAACTGTCGGCGGTGATGTCGGTATAGGTCTCGCGATTCAGCATCGGGCCCTCGGCGTCAATGCCCTCAATGGTAACGACCATCGCCTCATCGCTGCGCAGCGCCGTCGTCGGGCGCCAGCCATTGGGCAGGGTCGGGTAGATATTATAGCCCTCCCAATGCCCTTCTCGGAGGTTATAACCGCGGAACTCGGCGCCGGTCGCATAGGGCCCGCGCCATTCCTGCATCACGGCCAGACCGTCAAGAATCCAGTGATTATGCCAGCGCGCATCATAGGTGAAAGCTTGGCCATTGGGCGGCGTGAAGGTGATGGACACATCCCAGTCGCCGATGACGAAATCGAACTCGGCCAGTTGCGCCGGCCCGGCGGGATTGCGTGTGCCAATCGGCGAATCCGGATCGGGTTGATACTGGATCGGCGGCATCGTGTTCTGCGCCAAAGCGGGCGCGGCGCCAAGGGCCAGCACACTGAGCAGGCTGGCAGCGGCAAAAAGCGTTTTCATCGATGTCCCCTTGAATTCGGATCGGCAGCCATCGGCCACCGAAGGTTACCGGACCATAGATTCCCACCCGGTTCGCTCAACTCACAAAGCCGACAGGAAAATGAAAGGTCGGACAGGATCACATTCCCCCAAAGGGGAGATGGCCATCGGGCCTGGGCCACGGCCCGCCCTGAAACCCTTGCCAAGCAAGGCGCCAGACTGGAATTGTCTAGTCAAGGGTCCTGACCGCGGAGCGGCGCTTCGCGCCCTTGACTAGACAATTCCAGTCTGGCCGGAGCTCGGCATGGTTTTCAGGGCATGTTCTGCCCGGCGGGGCGGGGCCGTTTTTAGCTTCAATCATTCCGTGTTAAACTGTCCGCACAGTGAATACGGAATCATTTTTATGAGAAACATCTCCATACGCCTCGATGAAACAACGCGCGAGAAACTCGATGCGCTGGCGCAGAGCCAGGACCGGTCGCGCTCCTGGGTCGTCAATGATGCGATCCAAGCCTATTTCGAGCATCAGGACTGGATTGTTGAAGCGATCAAGGTCGGAATTGCCGACGCCGATGCGGGCGATTTCATCGAGCATGACGACCTGATGGCCGAGCTCAAGGCCCGCAATCTCGCCGCAAGAAAATGAAACGCGTCCGCTGGTCCAGCCGAGCCGGGCGGGACATGACCGAGGCGCATGATTTCATTGCGCAGGACGACGCGGATGCGGCACTGCGGATGATCCTGACTGTCGAGAGCGCGACGGAATATCTACTCACCTACCCTTCGATGGGGCGTCAAGGCCGACTCAAAAATACCCGCGAGCTCGTGATTCCGCATTTGCCCTATCTGATCGTATATCGAAGCGCTTCCTCCGAAGTCGAAATCCTGCGCCTGCTGCACACCTCGCGCGACCGGTCGAAATAGCCCTCACTCCCCCAGCGCCACCTTCCCCGCCTCGCCCTTCGCCGCGATTTCCTCCGGCGTCAGACCACACAGCTCGTGCGGGAAGACGAGCCAGTCGTCGGTTTCGTGCAGGAAATAGTCGGGCTTCAGATCGGTCTTGTTGCGGACAGGCTTGAAATAGACCGTGGCGATCTTTGCTTCGGTGGGGAAATTATTGCGGCATTTGGCGCGCAAGATTTTCAGCAGGGCCTCAATCGAACGGCCTGAATCGAACACATCATCGACGATCAGCAATCGGTCACCGGCATTGAGCGTGTCGACCAGATAGCCCTCACCAAACACCTTGACCTCGGCCTGCTCGCCAATGCCGGTATAGGAGGCCGTGCGGATCGCGATATGGTCTGTATCGAGGCCGCGATAGTCGAGATATTCCTGCACCGCAATGCCAATCGGCGCCCCGCCGCGCCAGACGCCGACGATATGGGTCGGCCGGAAACCGCTCTCATAGATCTGCCGGGCAAGGCGGAAACTGTCGGCGAGCAAGTGGTTGGCATTGAGATATGTTTTGAAAGTGGCCATGCCGGATGCTGGCGTGATTTGGGGGGCGGGCTCAAGAGGGATGCGGGCACGAAAAGGGGACAGGTATAATTAACGCAGCACTGACAGCTGCCGGCTCGCAAACGGCGCGAATGGCGTTAATTATACCTGTCCCCTTTTCGTCAGGAGTCCCCGCCATGCACAAATCCCACACCTGTCCCCGAGGCCGCGTCGTCCAGCACTGGATCGACTCCAAGGCCGTTGCCAACAACATGCTCGGCGATCCGACGCTGCGGCGGGTTGATGTCTATATCCCGGCGGGACATGACGGGTCTGGTCTGCCCTTGCTGGTCGATGTCGTCGGCTTTACCGGCGGTGGGCCCTACCATACGGCTTGGAAGAATTTCGGCGAGAACCTGCCTGAGCGGGCCGACCGGCTGATCGCGTCGGGCGAGATGGCGCCGTGCGTGATTGCCTTCCCCGATTGTTTCACCCGGCTGGGCGGCAATCAGTATGTGAACTCGATCGCGATGGGCAATTGGGATGATTTCCTGACCACCGAAGTGCTCGGTTTTGTCGAGGGCGAATATGGCTGCGGCGGGGCTGGCAAGCGCGGTCTGTTCGGCAAGAGCTCGGGCGGTTATGGCGCGATGATGCATGCGCTGATGCATCCCGATATCTGGTCAGCGGCGGCGAGCCATTCCGGCGATGTCGGCTTTGATCTGATGTTCGCGACCGATTTCGCCCACACCCTGCGCCGCATCGCCAAGCATGGTGGTTCCGTTGAGAGCTTCATGGCTGCCTTCGAGGCCAATCCGAAACCAGCCGGCGACGATATTCACGCGCTGATGATCCTGGCGATGGCCGCGACCTATGACCCCGACCCGAACGCTTTCCTCGGCATCAATCTACCGGTGACGATGGACACGTGCGAAATGGATCCGGTCGCCTGGAAACGCTGGAAGAAATGGGATCCGCTGGAGCTGGTCGAGACGCGTGGAGAGGGCCTCAAGACGATGAAGGCGCTCTATATCGATTGCGGCGATATCGACCAGTATAATTTGGTCTATGGCGCCCGGCGGATGACGAAACGGTTGACCGAAATGGGCGTCAAACACGTCTATCAGGAATTCCCCGATGATCACTCATCGGTCGATTACCGGATGGACGTCTCCCTGCCGATCCTGTCGAAAGCCCTGTCTGACTAGACGGGTTGGCTAGGTCCGCACCAGTTTTTCACGCCCGCTGCCGGTGACCGAACGCCAGGCCGAGCCGAAACTGGTCGCGAAGACGACGATCAGGGCGCGGGCGATGATGGTGAAGAACAAGAGCAGGATCTTGTCGTCGGAAACGACGAAGCGGACGCCAGATCGCCAGCGGCCGCCAATTGGCAAATGCGCCAGCTTGTCCTCGACCCAGTCGGAGGCATTGAGCATGTAGTGCAGGCCTGCCTCCCAGAACAGGGCGATGGCGGAGACCATCAGGATGGCGATCACGAAGGCGAGGAAGAGGGTCGAGATGGTCGAACCAATCTGGCCGAGAATTCCCTCTTCTGCGACTTTGACCTTCGGCTTCGGCATCACGGCGGTGAAGGCCTTGCCGACGAAGGCGAGCATGACGCGGGCGATAATGGTGAAGATCAACAGCACGATCTTGTCGTCGCTGGCGTAGATGCGAACCAGATTATTGATCTTTTCCGGCAGCGGTATCGCGGCGACGCCGTCCTCCAGCATGTCGGCCCCGTCCTGCACCCAGGAGAACCATTCCGGCAGGTAGAACCAGAGCGCGGCGAGCATCACCATCGCCAGGATCATCGACACGAACAGTGTCGCGGAAATTTTCCACAATCGCATCGCCAACATCACTCATTCCCCCCAAGGCGTGCCGCAAACTGCTGCACCCTTCCCGAAGGCTTATAGTGTGTGAATGCGGCAAGGTCTTGGCAAGACACGCCTCAGGGGAAATCCGACGCAAAAGGGCGGCGCCGCTGGCACCGCCCTTTGCCTGTTTTCAGCTGATCTTCACAGGCGCCGTTCGCGTCTACTGCGCCGCAATGATCTCAACCGTGATCGCAGTGCCGTCATCGGTCCAGCCAGTCGTGCTCCAGCTTTCACCGGGTTGGAGCGCGGAATTCCACGGTCCGCAGTTTTCCTGTGGTCCGGTTTCGGCCTGGACCGTAATGCATAATTGCTCGCCAACAGACCAGCTTCCGGTGATGCCGCGCGTGTCGGAATAGGCACCGCCTTCGACAAAGGTCGCATCGAAACTGGAGTCAGGACCGGTGACGCGGACAATATGGCCGTAGGTATTGGACATGTCGCCGTCGGCAAATGCGGCACCGGACAAGGCCAGCAGCGCTGCCGCAGCGACGGTCATGCTCTTGATCAGAGTGTTTTTCATGGAATTTCCCCGTTTCATGGCCCGTATCGGAGTCCGTATCGGGCCGACGCCCCCGGCGTAAAGCCAGATTACAAAATTCCCTCATTGAGGGAAACCAAATTCGGTGAGGACAGGGAAATCGCGCCGAATCAGTCGATCTCAGCCTGCGGTGTTCCATTGGGAACTTCGACGATCTGGACCCAGTATTCACCGATCGAATTGACCACCCGCATCAGCCGGTCGAGCGAAACCGGTTTGACGATGTAGGACGAGGCGCCGAGCCCATAGCTCGACAGGATATCATTCTCGTCCTTGGAGGTGGTCAGGACGATGATCGGAATATGGCGCAGCGCAGCGCTGGCCTTGATCTCCTCGAGCGCCTCACGGCCATCCTTGAGGGGCATGTTGAGGTCGAGCAGAATGATGCCCGGCAATGGCTGACCGTCAAGCTTGGCATAGGGGCCAACCCGGTTGAGATAATCGACCAGCTGCTCGCCATTCTCGAGGAATTCGACCGGGTTGCGCAGCCTGACTTCCTCGCAGGCTTCGCGGAACAGCATGCGGTCATCGGGGTCGTCATCAACCATCAAAAATGTGAACAGACGGTCTTCATTGCTCATGTTGAATAGCCTCATCACGGCTGCCGCGTGATCGCGACCGTTCCTTGGTGCGAGTTTCTCGCGTCACAGGAGCAAGATCAAGGTGAATACAGCGCCAGCCACTGCATCGATGGCCCGTGCAACCGGTTTGCCACGCCTATCGGCTGGCGCAAGGGACGACACCCCAGACGTCGGAAAGCGTAAGTCCGAGCGGAAAGGAGCGGGCGCGCGAGGGCCGGAGCGTCGATTTCTGACGCGTCACCAAATACGCAACGCTATGGTATATATAGCGATATTGTGTCGTCGCGACTCCGTTCGCCGCGACAGCATCCGAACCACCGGTCATCGGAAGGCTTAACGGTGCCGCGCCCAATGTCGGGCCTTTTTCACCGACCCGTTGACACAAACTCACAACTGCAACGTGTTTTGCCTTGCCAGCAATTCAGCCCGCTTTTGCCGTCAATCTCAGGCGTCAACGGTCTGACGAATCGGCAGCACGATGGTGAACACCGCGCCCGCATCGGGCTCGCCCCAGGCGGTCAGCGTGCCAGAATGGTGTTCGACGATTTTGCGGCAGGTCGCAAGGCCAACGCCGGTGCCGTCATACTCCTCGCGGCCGTGCAGCCGTTCAAACATGCCGAAAATCCGGTCGGCATGGCGCGCTTCAAAGCCAATGCCGTTATCAGTCACCGCGATGCGGGCCACGGCACCGGCATCGCCAACCTCAACACTGCCCTCGATCATGATCGAGGGGGCAATCCCGACGCGATGGAATTTGATTGAATTGGTCAGCAGGTTGAGAAACAGCTGATGCATCTGGCCGGAATCGGCCTCGACGGCGGGTAGTATGCCGACCTTTAGCTTTGCACCCTCGGCCGCGATTCTCGGTTCCAGATCGGACAGGACATCGGCCAACACGCCGGACAGGTCGACGGGCTGGAAACGCGTCGTCTTGGAATTGACCCGCGAATAGCTGAGGAGATCGTCAATTAGTCGCCGCATGCGCGTCGATGCATCCACCATTCGGTCGAGATAATGTTGACCGGTCTCGTCCAGATTAGCGTGGTATTTCTTGTTCAGCCGTTCGCCAAAAGCCTGGATTTTACGCAGGGGCTCCTGCAGGTCATGGGATGCGGCATAGGCAAATTCCTGCAGTTCCGCGTTGGAGCGCTTCAATTCCTGCGCATGGCGCAGCAGGGCCAGGTCGTCACGTTTGCGCTTGGTGATGTCACGAAAGGTGACGACGATGCCGGCGACGGGGTCGGCGGCATTGACCGGCGATTTCGAGAACTCGATCGGAATGCACTCGCCAGCCTTGGTCCAGAAAATATCCTCAACCCCGTCGGGCGGCGTCGCCACCGAGCTGAAAATTGGACATTCGTCGCCGGGGCAGGGCGAGCCGTCGCGGCGGGAGTGGTGGATAATCGGGTGCAATGGCTTGCCGATCAATTCGTCCTCGCCATAGCCGAGCATCTCGCAAGCGCGCGGATTGATGAAGGTGACAATGCCGTTGCCATCAAAGCCAAATATACCTTCGGCGGCCGTCATCAAAATCTGGCGAAACCGCAGTGTCGCCTCAAGCGTCTCGCGTGCGCGCCGGCGACTGAGCGTCCGATGAGCGTTAAACAAGACCGCAATCGTAATGAAGCAAAGCGCCATGGCGACGGCGAAAACGCGCAAAACGGCCCGCGCCCGATTGACCCCGGCGAGGGCTTCCCCGACCTCGACCTCTGTAATGATTCCAATCTCGCGCTGCGCATTCCAAGCCCAATTACCCATCACCAGAACACCGCGAAAATCGCGATAGCCGGTCATGTTCGCCCCTCGCGGGCCGTTGGAAACCATCTGGGCTGCCTCGGTCAACGGCCATTGGGCATAGGGCATCGACGGCACAGCGCCGTCGGTCAAATTTGTGCCAGGATCGCGGACCTCGACATGCAGCATGGACGGGTGTCCTTCGGCGAGCAGTCCAGCAGCTCGGAAGGTGTCGGCATACCGCGCTTCAGTGAGCAGGAGACCGTCCCGATCAACTGCGAAAGTGCCGCCCGATCTCCCGGCACGGCCGATGCTGAAGATCGCGGAATATTCGGCAAACGGATCGATCCGCAGCGCGAAATATCCCCGAACGCCCGTATCAGACATGATCGGAGCGATGGCATACATCGCCACTTCTTCTTCAAGTTCCGGCCAGTCGACCGCGCCCTCTCCAGCGGCAAGATTGACGATTTGCGGCCGTGTCAGAACACCGCGGCTCTGCCGCAGCTGGTCCCGGTCAACCAGGCTGAGAATCGGCGAGGCATGGCCAAGATCGGCATTGCGCAATGATGCGACCACCCGTCCGTTCTCGCCGAGGAGGAAAAAGCCGCGATAGCCATATTCGGTGAGCCAAGGCCCCAGCGTGGCGCGCAATTGTGCCTGCGCCGGCACGGCGGTGATCGAGGCCCCCATAGGCGCCTGCAGCAAATCCTCCAACGAGTCGCGCACGAGATCATTATCGGCCCAGACTTGGGCATTGCGCTCTTGGTGCTGCGCCCAATCCTCGAAGCGTTGCATCGTGCCGGCCAGGACCGAATGCAGCGTCGCGGCATTGGTCTCCCGCGCCGAGGCCACCAGCGCCCGATCACCCGCCATCACAGCCAGGAACACAATCAGAATGAAAGTGAGCGCCAGAATCCCGGGCAGAACCAGACTGGGCCAACCATCCGCTTCGATCGCGCGCTGCCACGCCGTGACACCGTCCGATGCGCTTGACCTCGTCGATCCTGAAGATGGCTCGCCCGCGGCGGTAGTTTTCATTCGAATCGATCCCAACGCGGCATGGTTGTATATATCGCACGAAAAGGCCCCTCAGTGCCGGGTTTTCGCGCAGGGTAGCGGCGAGCGCGTGCCGATAATGCATTGTAAGGCGTCTGCGACCTCACCACTGCCAACTCCTGGCGGCGCCGGCATAGATCTCCGCCAGCCGCCGCCGGGTCCCACCAGCGGTGTCGGTGGGCAGGTTCAGGGGCGAAAACCAGTCAACGCACTCGATTTCGCCCTGGCTTGCGGTCGCGCAATCAACCCAGTCGGTGGCGCGGAACAGCAACACGTGATCGCCGCGAAATGCCGTGTGATTGGCATAAACTCCGAGCAATTCCGGTTCACCACCCAGTGCGACGCCGGCTTCTTCGGCCAATTCACGGCCGACGGCAAAGGCAGCGGTCTCACCCGGCTCGACGCCGCCACCGGGCAAATGCCAGCCGTCGATATAGGTGTGTTTGACCAAGGCGATACAACCATCGGGCCGCTCGGCGATCGCGCGCACGCCGAGGGTCGCACCGCGTGTCAGCCGCCAATAAGCTTGCATGAAGGGCCGTGCCAGCGGCTCGATCCGCGCGCGCCACCTCATACCGATTCCGACACTGGCCACTCAAGCGACGGCGCGCTATGTACGAGCACTGTCCTTGCTTCTCTGGAGATATTTTCCATGTATGCCCTGATCGCTGTTGGCCTCGTCGTGGCCGTTTTCGCCATCCTTAATCTTATCGAATTTCGCCGCCTCGACTAACCCCTGATCCGCAGCGCACGGTAGCTTCATGTCCGCAATCCTCTACGCTCCGCTGATCCTGGCGGGAATCGTTATTTTGCTGTTCGGCGGCGACTTTCTCGTCCGTGGCGGGGCGGCGTTGGCGCGGCTGTGGCGATTACCCCCTTTGCTGGTCGGCTTGACGATTATTGCTTTCGGGACCTCGGCCCCGGAACTCCTCGTCAGTATCCAGTCGACCCTGAACGGCGCCCCCGGTCTGGCCGTCGGCAATATCGTTGGCTCGAACATCGCCAATTTCCTGCTGGTACTTGGTCTTCCAGCCCTGTTTGGAACCATCCACACGACGACGCCGGGGCTGCGACGCAATGCCATCTTTGCTCTGCTCGCGGCCATCGCGCTGATCCTGGTCGCTTGGGATCACCGGGTTACCCTGGTGGAAAGTCAAATTCTGTTGGCCGCGATCGTCGGCTATATCGCCCTGCTCGGCTTTCAGGCGCGCAAGAAGACAACCGATCCGACCCTGGCAGAACTGACCGATATCGACCATATGGAAGGCCTGCCCAAGACCCTGCCCACCATGTTGTTTGCCTTGGTCGCCGGCCTCGTCGCCCTGCCGGTCGGAGCCCAGATGGTCGTGACTGGCGCCGTCGCCGCCGCCCATGATCTCAATGTTGACCCGGCCTTGATCGGCCTGACCGCCGTCGCGCTTGGCACGTCCCTGCCAGAGCTGGCTACAGTCATAATGGCCTCGGTCCGCCGCCACGCCGATCTCGCGATCGGCAATGTGCTCGGCTCGAATATCTTCAACGTGTTTGCTGTCGGCGGTGCCGCCGGTGTCGCGGCCCACACGGTGGGCACGGAGCTTGTCGTTCAGGAGAGCTTCTTCCAGCTCGACCTTTGGGTGATGCTGGCAGCGAGTGTGTTGATCGCCGGCATCGTTCTGCTCAAGCGCCCAATCACCCGCTGGCTCGGGCTGGCCCTGACGCTGGGCTATCTGGGTTATATCGTGGTTCTGGCCCGGTCAGCCATGAGCTGATCAAGCCTTGCGGCGGAATCGGGTCAGTCCAACCGCAGCCGCGTCGGGATAGGCATCGATCTTGCGCGTCGTCACCTGCGCGGCGACCACCGAGTCCGGGCTCAGCGCGACGCTCAGTATCGCACCGCACAGGGTTTCTTGCAGATCGAACTGGGTGTCCGCCAGAGCCTTGATCCCGTCCATGATGTAATCATAGTCGATCACCGTCCCGATATCATCGGTACCGCACCAGGACTGATCAACCACGGTGATGACATCGACGAGGACGCGCTGGCGAACGCCACGCTCATGCGGGTGAATGCCGATCTCGACATCGAGCTTTACGCCCTCAAGCCGGTAGATGAACACATCTTCGCCCGTGGCGTTGGCGAGGGCATTCTCGATAACCTGGTCCAGTCTCACGGGCGTCAATCCTCAATCGGGCCAGCCGCATACATCACGTCGCCATTGCGGGCATCGAGGTGCTGGCCGCCATCGATAATGATGGTCTCGCCCGTCATGGCCGGTGTCGCAAGAATGAAGCGCACCGTGCGCACGATGTCCTCGGGCGTTGAGCCGCCACGCATTGGATTGAGCGCGTGGGCGCGTTCGAATTCCGCCGGCGATTGCCCGCCTGATGGCAGCGTCAGGCCCGGAGCGATCGCATTGACGCGCACCCGCGGCGCAAAGGCCATCGCCATCGTTGTCGTCGCGCCGAGCAGGGCGTGTTTGGCGAGGGTGTAGGAGAAGAAATCCGGGTTGAGATTATAGAGTTTCTGGTCGAGCAGATTGATGATGCAGCCCGAAGCGCGATCCTGATGATGGCGCGCCATGGCTGAAGACAGCAGCACCGGCGCCATCAGATTGACCCGCATCGCGAGGTCGAGCTCGGCCGCCGACACCGTCTCCGGCCGGTCCATCTCAAACACCGAGGCGGAATTGACCAGCAGATCGATCCGGCCGAGCCCTTGAGCGAAGGCATCGACGCCGGCGCTGTCGCCAAGGTCGAACTGCACCGTGCTCGCCGAGCCGCCGGCTTCGCGGATCGCCGCTTCAATCGCACGTGCCTGAGTGCCCGAGTTGTTATAGTGAATGACCACGTGCCAGCCATCCTCGGCCAAGGCGCGCGCTATTTTGGCACCCAGGCGCTTGCCGCCACCAGTAACGAGCGCGATCTTGTCTGACATGACACCCCCAAAAAAGACTCTTGGCGCTAAGCCACCTGCTGACCCGTTAAATGACCCGTCTGCGCCGCCGGCGCAATCGCGCAGCGGTGCGCAAATCATTGCGGACTATGTCAAACATCTGCCCTCAAAGCCTGGCGTCTATCGCATGTTCGCCGAGGACGGCACGGTTCTCTATGTCGGCAAGGCGCGCAATCTGAAGAATCGCGTCTCCAATTACGCCAATGGGCGTGGCCATTCCAATCGCATCGCGCTGATGATCGCGCTGACGCGGACGATGGAATTCGTCGTCACCGAGACCGAAACCGAAGCCCTGCTGCTCGAGGCCAATCTGATCAAGCGCCTCAAGCCGCGCTATAATGTGCTGCTGCGCGACGATAAGAGCTTCCCCTATATCCTGATCCGACGCGATCACGCCGCGCCGCAATTGCTCAAGCATCGCGGCGCCCACAAGGTGAAGGGCGATTATTTCGGTCCCTTCGCCTCCGTGGGTGCAGTGAACCAGACCCTGAACACACTTCAAAAGGCCTTTCTGGTGCGCACCTGTTCCGACAGCGTCTATGAGGGCCGCACGCGGCCCTGCATGTTGCACCAAATCAAGCGCTGCGCCGCGCCTTGCGTCGGCCTGGTCGAACCGGATGCCTATGACGAGCTGGTCTCCCAAGCGACGGACTTCCTGCGCGGCAAGTCCAATGCCCTGCGCGAGGATTTACAGGTGCGCATGGCAGAAGCCGCCGAGGCCCTCGATTATGAGAGCGCCGCGCGTCTGCGCGACCGGATCCGGGCGATTGCCGCTGTCACCACGGATCAGGGCATCAATCCGGACGGCGTCGAAGAGGCCGATGTGATCGCCGTCGCCCAGGATGGCGGGCGGTCCTGCGTCCAGGTCTTCTTCTTCCGCGCCGGCCAGAATTGGGGCAATCAGTCCTTCTTCCCGCGCCATGACAGCGAGGTTGAAACGCCCGAAGTCCTCGCCGCCTTCATCGCGCAATTCTATGACAACAAGCCACCGCCAGCCCTGATCCTGATCTCGGATGAGGTCGAGGACGCCGAACTGCTCGGCGAAGCCCTAAGCCTGAAGGCCGACCGCAAGGTCACGCTGCACCGGCCCGTTCGCGGCGAAAAGCGCAAGCTGGTCGAGCGCACTCTGGCCAATGCCCGCGAAGCCCTGGCGCGCAAATTGTCGGAGAGCGCTTCCCAGGCGCATCTGCTCAAGGGCGTACAGCGCATCTTCGCGCTCGAGGACTTGCCACAGCGCATCGAGGTTTATGACAATTCCCACATCCAGGGCACCAATGCGCTCGGCGCGATGATCGTCGCCGGGCCCGAAGGCTTCGAGAAAACCCATTATCGCCGCTTCAACATGACGGGTGTGGATGCCGCGACCGATGATGATTTCGCGATGATGGCGGCGATGCTCCGGCGGCGCTTCTCTCGGCTGATCAAGGAGCGCGAAGATGGCGCGCCTGTGCCCGATCTGATCCTGATCGATGGCGGCGCCGGGCAATTGTCCAAGGTGATGGGCGTGGTCGAGGAGCTTGGCATTACGGGCATCTGCATCGCGGCCATCGCCAAGGGTCCTGAGCGTGATGCCGGGCGTGAGGCGTTTTACCTACCGGGGAAGGCGCCATTCAAACTGCCGCAAAAAGACCCGGTGCTGTATTATCTGCAAAGGCTTCGCGACGAAGCCCACCGCTTCGCCATTGGCGGCCATCGGGCCAAACGCAAGAAACAGATGGCGGATAATCCGCTCGATGATGTGCCGGGCATCGGCCCGTCCCGCAAAAAATCCTTGCTGGCGCATTTCGGCTCGGCCAAATCTGTCCGCAATGCCGCTTTGGCTGATCTGGAAGCGGTTGACGGCGTTTCCAGAGCGATGGCCAAACGCATCCATGACTGGTTCCAGAGGTAGATCCATGCACCGGCGAATCCCCAACATATTGACGATCTTGCGCATTCTTTTGGCGCTCAGCGGCGCGGCCGCCCTGTGGACCTCCTATGACTGGTCACAGACCGGGCTGGTGCCACTCTGGCTCGGCGATCCGATGGTGGCAGCGCGTTCGTTGGCGGCCTTTGCACTGATCGCTTTCATCATCGCGGCGGCGACCGACTGGCTCGACGGCTGGCTCGCCCGGCGCTGGGAGGCGCACTCAAGCTTGGGCGAGATGCTCGACCCGATTGCCGACAAATTGCTCGTTGATGCCTATCTGATCGTCTACATGCTCATCCTCGGCACCCCGGTTGATATCGCCGTGCCTGTCTTCGCCATCGTCGCTCGCGATGCCATCATGACCGGCATGCGTCTTCTTCCCGGTGCCGACAGCGCAGGCAGTGGCGCCGCGACGCTGGCGGTCTCGCCGGCGGCGAAGCTGAAAACCGCGCTGGCGATGATCGTCGCCGGCTTCCCGCTGATCGCCCAACCGCTGGGCTGGCAGGCGCATGATTTCGTGCTCACCGGCTGGATCCTCGTCTTGTGGATCACCGCCGCGCTCAGCCTGCTCACCGCTTGGAATTATTTTCGCAAATAGACACGACGGAAATGCGAGCGATACCTTGAGCAAGTGGCCCACGCAGGCCATGCTGGCGTGATCGGTTTTGGGAGATGGCATGGGCGAGAGTGCTGGCGACGAAGCCCACATCCTGGTGGTCGATGATGATGACCGGATCCGGGCCCTCCTGAAGCGCTTCCTGCAGGGTCGCGGCTTTCGCGTCTCGACGGCACCGAATGCGATCAAGGCCCTCTCGACGCTGAACTCGCTGAGTTTTGACCTGTTGATCCTGGATGTCATGATGCCGGGCATGAACGGGTTCGAACTGACAACGGCGATCCGCAAGCATGCCGAAACGCCGATCATCCTGCTCACCGCGCGCGGCGATGCGGAAGATCGCATCAAGGGCCTCAGCCTCGGCGCCGATGATTACCTGCCCAAACCGTTCGAGCCGGAAGAGCTGGCGCTGCGTATCCATGCCATTCTGCGCCGGGCCCGCCCGACCGCAGCGGCGATCCAGCGGGTCAGTTTCGGGTCTTGGCATTTTGATATCGAGCGCGAAATCCTGCAGCGGGCCGGCGTGCCCGTCCGCCTGACCGGCGGTGAAGCGGCCCTGCTCGCCGCCCTCGCCGCCATGCCCGGCCAAGTCGTCTCGCGGCTGACCCTGTCGGACCGTACCGGCGGCGGCGAGCGCGCCGTCGACGTCCAGGTCACCCGTCTGCGCCGCAAGATCGAGGACGATCCCAAGGAGCCTATGCATCTGCAAACGGTCCGTGGTGAGGGCTATAAGCTCGCCGCCGACCCGATCTTCGACCCGTGAGGCGGCGATGAGCGTGTTGCGCCGTTTCCTGCCGCGAGGCCTGTTTGCCCGCACCCTGCTGATCTTCGTGCTGCCGGTGGCTCTGATGCAGATCGCGGTGGTGTGGTCGTTCTTCGAGCAGCATTGGGAGACGGTCACCAGCCGTCTGTCCGAGGGCGTCGCCGGCGATATCGCGATGATGACGACGCTCTATGAAGACGACGCGGCCAATCGCGAAGCCTTCCGGCGTCAGAGCGATATCGCGATGGCGACGATGCGGCTCTCGGTCGATTTCCGCCCCGGCGAAGCGCTGCCGACCGCGCGCCGCTCCTCCTTCTTCCGCACGCTCGACCGGACGCTGCAGCGCGCGCTGTCCGGCCAGCTCGACCAGAATTTCTGGTTCGATACGACGCGCTATCCCAATTATGTCGACGTCAGGGTCGAGGTCGATGGCGGCATATTGCGCTTCATCGCCCTGCGCGAACGGGTGTTTGCGACGACCGGGAATATCTTCCTGCTCTGGATTATCGGCGCCACCACCGTGTTGACCGCCATCTCCGTCGTCTTCATCCGCAACCAGGTCAAACCGATCCGGCGGCTGGCCGATGCGGCGGAGCAGTTCGGCCGTGGCCAGGATGTGGCGCATTTCCGCCCCGCCGGTGCGACCGAAGTGCGCCAAGCCGCCCACGCCTTCCTGAAAATGCGCGACCGCATAAGGCGTCAGCTCGAACAGCGCACTGCCTTGCTCGCCGGCGTCAGCCATGATTTGCGCACACCGCTCACCCGGCTGCGGCTGCAGCTCGCTTTGATGCCCGACACGCCGGAACGCGAGGACGCCAAGCGCGACATTACCGAGATGCAGGAGATGCTCGACGAGTATCTCGATTTCGCCCGTGGCCAGGCCAATGAGGAAACCGCGCGCACCGATCTCAACGCGCTGGTCGAAGACGTGATCGCCGATGCCCGCCGTGGCGGCAGCCATATCGATCTCGTCGCCGGCGAGCCGATCGAAGCGGATATCCGCCCCGGCTCGGTCAAACGCTCGCTCGGCAATCTGGTCAATAACGCCCGCGAACACGCCAAAAATGTCGCCATCTCGATCCGCCGCGCCGAAGCCGGCCGCATCGAAATCCTCGTCGATGATGACGGCCCCGGCATCCCGCCCGACCAATACGAAGACGCCCTCAAACCCTTCAACCGCCTCGACGAAAGCCGCAACCCCAACCGCAAGGGCGTCGGCCTCGGATTAGCCATCGCCCGCGATGTCGCGCGTGGACATGGCGGTGAGATCCGGTTGAGCGAGAGCCCGATGGGCGGGCTGAGGGCTTGTTTGAGTTTGCCAGGGTGATGGGGGGAGTTACCCCTACCGCCTCCAATTATCCCACGTCATCCTGACGAAAGTCAGGACCTCGATAGACCGGGCTCCGCACTTGTCACGTCGAGGTCCTGACTTTCGTCAGGATGACGTGTCTTAAACGAGCAAAGCCGTTCCGCTACCGTCCCGGAGGCTCGGCGCCCATTTGGCGGGAACGGCGTTCGGCGGCTGAAACGGCTTGGCGGACGAGTTCGGGGAGGCCGCCGCCGCCGCCCATCAGGACGTCGATTGCGGCCTGGGTGGTGCCGCCGGGTGAGGTGACGGAGCGGCGCAATTCCTGGGGGGTCATTTCGGACGCGGCGAGCAGGGCGCCGGCGCCGATAATGGTCTGGCGCGCCAGTTTTTCGGCGAGATCGCGCGGCAGGCCTTCGGCGAAACCGGCCCCGGCGAGCGCTTCGGCGAGCAGGAAGACATAGGCCGGGCCCGAGCCGGAGACCGCCGTGGCGGCCCCGATCAGGCGTTCATCGGTGACCCATTCCACCGGTCCGGCAGTTTTGAGCAGGCGGGTGGCCAGCTTGTCGATATCGGCGTTGGCATTATTGGTGACGCAGACGCTGATCCCGGCGCCAAGGGCGGCGGCCGTGTTTGACATGGCGCGCACGATCGGACGCTCACCGAACATTGTCGCCAGCCGGGTCATGGTGATGCCAGCCATCAGGGAGAGAATCGCGCAGCCGGCCGGCAGCATTGGCGCCAGGGCCAGAGCGGTTTTTTCGAGCGCTTGCGGCTTGAGGGCCAACACGACCAGATCGCATCCGGCGAGCAGTTTCGCGGTCGCGGCCGGTGCCTGTTGCAATTGATGCTGAGTGATCAGGGCCTGAATGGTATCGCCGGGCACCGGGTCAATGATCAGCAAATCCTGTGGCGCGACGCCACTCCGCTTGGAGCGCAGCCAGCCTGTTGCCAAAGCGCCGCCCATATTGCCGGCACCGATCAGTGCAATCTTGCTCGGGGTGTTCATCGCGTGTGTCAGGCCTCACCGGCAGTTTCGAACATCGCTGCCGCGGTTGCTTCTTCGACATTCTTTCCACCCCAGATCAGGAAATGGAAAGCGGGATAAAACCGTTCGCCGGCTTCTTGTGCCGCCGCAATCATCGTTGCCGCCTGGGCCGGCGAGACCGGCTCGCCCGTGGGCAGGGAAATCGCGTGGCGATAGACCACGCTGCCATCCTCGACCCAGACATCGAAATGGCCCAGCCAGAGCTTCTCATTCAGCCGCGCCACCAGTTCACAGACATCACGGAAGCGATTGCTGGTCACTTTCAGGTCGAGGCTGGAGCAAATATGCAGCGCATCCAGCTCGGGACGCCAGGCAAACCACATCTGATGGTCACGCCAGGCCCCGGGGACGGAAAGGTGCAGCTCGCCATTTTCTTCGCGGTCATAGGGGTACTGCTCGGCGATCACAGCCTGCTCGACAGCATCAAGCGGGTCAGAACTCGTCGGCGCGTATTCGTCTGACAACAGGTCCATGGCGTAGTCTCCTTCGTCTGCGCGGCGACTCACACCGTTAGTACGGTATGACCACGCCGCTGCAGGCGCAATTAAAAGCGCTGGATGCGCGGTATCAGTTCGTGGATTTCGGGGACGCGGTCTTTGCGGCGGGCTTGCGTTTGCGGGTCGCAGGCTTTGCGGCCGCTGGCTTGGCCGTGCCGGTCGCTTCAAGGGCCGCGAGGCGGGCATTGAGCGTTTCGATCTCTTGGCGCGCTGTCGCGAGTGCAGCTTTCACCACATCGAATTCCTCGCGGCTGACCAGATCCATATCAGCAATGAAGCGGTCTGCCTGGGCACGCATGGCGGTGCGCGCTTCATCGCCAACAGCCTGGGCGGCGCCAAAGGCATCCGTCATCAGTTCAGCGAAATCATTCAGAAGCGGGTTGCGCGTTTGCATCAAAGAAAGCCATTAGTGTGTATCACAGTCGCCTATATGCGGTGCCGAGCGCAAAAGCGCAACGCGTCCTTGCGTCACGTCTGCATCTAGTTTCCGGATACGCCCATGCAATATTGCCCCGCCAGCTTCGATCTGATCGACCCGATCCTGTTCACCCTCGGCCCGTTCGACGTATTCGGTCTCGATTTGCGGTTCGACCTGCGCTGGTATGCGCTGGCCTATATCGCCGGCCTGCTGCTGGGTTGGCGCTATATGACCCTGCTCTCGCGGCGTCCGGCGATCTGGCATGCACCGGGCACCAAGAAGCCGAAATCACCCTTCACCGAACTGCAGGTCGACGATCTTCTGGTCTGGGCGACGCTGGGCGTGATCGTCGGCGGCCGGCTGGGCTATGTCGTGTTCTATTCCTGGGAATACATGACGACCGGACTGCGCGGCGACATGATCATTGCCGACAGCGTGCTCGACCGGCTCGTCTGGTCTGTCGCCGGCATCACCCAAGGCGGCATGGCGTTTCATGGCGGGCTGATCGGGGTGGCGCTGGCGCTGTTCTTCTATGCCCGACGGCAAAAGCTCGACCTGATGCGGATTGGCGATGCTGCCGCCCTGGTGACACCGATCGGCCTGTTCTTCGGACGCTTGGCCAATTTCATCAATGGCGAGCTGTGGGGCCGCCCGACTGATTTGCCTTGGGCGATGACATTCGCCAATGACCGGCTGTGCCTGCCGCGCCATCCCAGCCAGCTCTACGAAGCGGCGCTGGAAGGGCTGGTACTGTTTGCGATCATCAATCTGGCGACCTGGAAATTCCGCTCGCTCGAAAAGCCGGGCCTGAATTCCGGTCTGTTCCTGATGTTTTACGGTCTGTTCCGGGCTGTGCTCGAGACCGTGCGCGAGCCCGATCTGCAAATGCCTGACTTCCTGCGCGGTCACATCACCATGGGCATGTTGCTGTCGATTCCGATGATCCTCGTCGGCATTTGGCTGGTCCGCAGGGCGCTCAGCCCAAGCCTGGCCCCCGCCAGCAAGGCCTGATCATGATTGCCGACCGGCTGCGTGAACGCATCGCAGAAGGCGGACCGATCTCAATCGCCGCCTTCATGACCCAGGCCCTATTCGATCCGATGGAAGGCTTTTACGCCACCAAGGATCCGATTGGCGCCGGTGCCGATTTCATCACCGCACCGGAGATCAGCCAGATGTTCGGCGAGCTGATTGGCCTATGGACGGCCCAGAGCTGGCTCGACATGGGCAAGCCCGACACGGTGCAACTGGTCGAGCTCGGCCCTGGACGCGGCACGATGATGGCCGATGCCTTGCGTGCCTGCCGTGCCGTGCCCGGCCTGTTGCCAGCAATACAGGTGACGCTGATCGAGGCGAGCGCTGCGCTCAAGGCGGTGCAGGCCCAGACACTGGGACCCAGCGGCGCCCAGATCCGCTGGGTCGACCGGCTGGAAAATGTCCCGCCCGGCCCGGCGATCATCATCGGCAATGAATTTCTCGACTGCCTGCCCCTCCGCCAAGCGGTGCGGCGGGACGGGCAATGGCATGAGCGGCTGGTCGCGCTGGATGAAGCCGATGACAGCACCTTCGTCTTCGTGCTCGGACCACCGCTTGGTGTCGATGAAAACCTGATCCCTGAGCGGCTGCGCGATGCGCCCGATAATAGCTTGGTCGAGCTGCGGCCCGGCGACCGGCAAATCGTCGACGCCATCGCCGACCGGTTTGCACAGCATCCAGGTCGCGCACTGCTGATCGATTACGGCCCGGCGACCAGCGAGATCGGTGATACGCTTCAGGCGATCCGCAGCCATCAAAAAGTGGCGCCGCTTGAACAGCCGGGCACGGCCGATCTGACCGCAAGAGTGGATTTCGAATCATTGATTGCCTCAGCGCGTCAATCCGGGCTGACGGCCTATGGCCCGGTCGAGCAGGGCGCGTTTTTGCTCGGCCTCGGCATGGAGGCCCGCGCCGCCGCGCTGTCGCAAGCGGCGCCCGGTCAACGCAGCGTGATCGCCCGCCAGGTCTGGCGTTTGACCGATGCCGAACAAATGGGCCAGCTATTCAAACTGGTCTGTCTCGACAGCGCCGACCTGCCCACACCGCCCGGATTCACCGCAGACTGAGTCTTTCGGCTTCAATCCGAGCGCTGCCTCTGTTAATCAGCCTCACGATTGACAAGGGGCCACACGCCATGAAGTTGCTGTCCGGCACATCCAACCGGCCACTCGCCCGCGCGATCGCCGACTATCTCGACGCGCCGCTGACGGCGAGCGAGATTGAGCGTTTCGCCGACGGCGAAATTTTCGTGCGCATCGACGAGAATGTTCGCGGCGAGGATGTTTTTATCATCCAGTCGACCTCCTGCCCCGCCAACGACCATCTGATGGAATTGCTGATCTGTACCGATGCACTGATGCGCGCCAGTGCCCGCCGGATCACCGCCGTCATCCCCTATTTTGGTTATGCCCGCCAGGATCGAAAGACAGGTGGGCGGACGCCAATTTCCGCCAAGCTGGTCGCGAATCTGATCGCCAAGTCTGGCGCCGACCGGGTTCTGACGATTGATCTGCATGCAGGCCAGATCCAGGGCTTTTTCGATATCCCAACCGACAATCTGTTCGCCACCAAGGTAATCGAAGACGATATCCGGCGTCACTATGATGTCGAAAACCTGCTGATCGTATCGCCCGACGTCGGTGGCGTCGTCCGTGCTCGGGCCCTGGCCAAACTGCTCGATGCCGAGATTGCGATTGTCGACAAGCGCCGCCCCAAGGCCGGTGTGTCGGAAGTGATGAATATCATCGGCGATGTCGAAGGCCGCCGCTGCATTCTGTTCGACGATATGTGCGATTCGGGCGGCACGCTGTGCAATGCCGCCGACGCCCTGATCAAATGCGGTGCAATCGAAGTGTCCGCCTATGCCACCCACGGTGTGATGTCGAACGATGCGCAGGGCCGGATCGCCAAGTCAGCACTGAAGGAAGTGGTCATCACCGACTCCATCACCGAGCTGCCCGGTTCAACGCAAACCAAGAAAGTGCGCCAGCTTTCAATTGCGCCGCTGTTGGGCGAAGCCATCCGCCGAATCGCCAATGACGAATCCGTCTCGAAACTGTTCGACTGAAGAAACTGCCCGATAGCTGACTCTTCCCGCCCCGCACAGTTGCGCGGCGTCCGGGGATCAGTTATAGCCCGCCGCTCGAAATAACACCGTGGCACGATGCCAAGAAAAATTGCCGCCCGCCTCGTCTGGCGGCGATTATATTTAAGGAAACAGGTCGATGAGCTCCAACATCGTTCTCACCGTTGACGTTCGTGAAGGCACTGGCAAGGGCGCGGCTCGCGCTGCCCGCCGTGAAGACCTGGTTCCAGGCGTCGTTTATGGCGGCACACTTGGTCCGGTCGCGATCAATCTGCGTGGCAATGAAATCCGCAAGGCGCTGCTGAGCGGCAATTTCCTCTCGCACATCATCGAGCTGAAGCATGACGGCAAGAACCAGAAGGTGATTGCCCGCGACATCCAGTTCCACCCGGTGTCCGACAAGGCGATGCATATCGACATGTACCGTGTCGAAGCCGGCACCAAGATCCGGGTGAATGTCGCCGTTCGCTTCGAAAATGAAGAGGCCTGCCCGGCCCTGAAGCGCGGCGGCGTCCTCAACATCGTCCGTCACGATCTTGAGCTGCTCTGCCCGGCCTCTGCCATTCCGGAATACATCGAGGTCGATCTGACCGGTCTGGAAATTGGCGATTCGGTCCATATGTCGGCGATTACCCTGCCGAAGGGTGTGAAGCCAACCATCTCTCGTGACTTTACGATTGCGACGCTGCAGGGCTCGCGCGCAGTTCTCACTGAGCTGGACGAAGAAGACGGCGAAGTCGAAGCTGAAGTCGAAGAAGAAGAAGGCGGCGAGGAGTAATCCTCGCCGGCCGATCCTGAGGGCGGCCGACGATGATGATCCTGGCAGGGCTCGGAAACCCCGAGCCCAAATACCTGCGCAATCGGCACAATGTCGGCTTCATGACGATGGACATCATCGCTGCGGCCTGGAGCGCTGGCCCCTGGCGCAAGCGCTTCAAGGGGCTGTGCGCCGAACTGACGGTATCCACCGCTGCTGGCCCGAAAAAACTCCTCCTGCTGAAGCCGCAGAACTTTTACAATAATTCCGGTGGTTGCGTCGCCGAGGCCGCTCACTTCTTCAAGGTCGCGCCGGAAAATGTCGTGGTTTTCCATGACGAGCTCGACCTCGACCCGGGCAAGTTCCGCCTCAAGACCGGCGGCGGCGCAGCCGGCAATAACGGCATCAAATCCATCACCAGCCAATTCGGTCCCGATTTTCGCCGCGGCCGGATCGGCATCGGTCATCCGGGCGATCGCAACCGCGTCACTGATTATGTCCTGTCCGATTTCGACAAGCATGACGAGCCCTGGCTGATTGACCTGCTTGACGCGATCGCGGATTCCATCGACCTGCTCGCATCAGGCGAGTTCGACGCCTTCCAGACACGCGTGACCCACAAGGCTCCCGCACCGTAACTCCGGCCTGTGGCCCCGACATCAAAAGGACGTGTATCATGGGTTTCAAATGCGGTATTGTTGGCCTGCCCAATGTCGGCAAATCGACCCTGTTCAACGCCCTGACGCAAACCGCTTCGGCTCAGGCTGCGAATTATCCCTTCTGCACCATCGAGCCGAATGTCGGTGATGTCGCTGTGCCCGAGCCGCGCCTGCTGAAACTGGCGGCGATTGCCGGCTCGAAGGAAATCCTGCCGGCCAAGATGAATTTCGTCGACATTGCTGGTCTCGTCGAAGGCGCTTCGAAGGGCGAAGGCCTGGGAAACAAATTCCTCGCCACGATCCGCGAGACCGATGCCATCGCCTATGTGCTGCGCTGCTTCGATGATGACGACATCACCCATGTTGCGGGCAAGATCGACCCGCTCGCCGATCTCGAAACCGTCGAGACCGAGCTGATGCTCGCCGATATGGAAAGCCTGGAAAAACGCAAGGCAGGCCTCGAGAAAAAGGCCAAGTCCGGCGACAAGGAGGCCAAGGCCATCCTGCCGCTGATCGATCTGGCGCTGGCGGAACTGGTCGAAGGCCGCCCGGCGCGCTTCGCCAAAGTGCCCAAGGATGAAGAGAAGGCCTGGCGTGGCCTACAGCTTCTGACCACCAAGCCGGTCCTCTTCATCGCCAATGTCGGCGAAGACGATGCGGCCACCGGCAATGCCTATTCCGAGATCGTCACCAAGCGGGCCGCCGAAGAAGGCGCCGAAGCCGTCGTCATCTCGGCCAAGATCGAGGCGGAGCTGGCGATGCTCGCCAATGAGGAGCGCGCCGAATATCTCGAAGAGCTCGGCCTACACGAAGCCGGCCTCGATCGCCTGATCCACACCGGCTACAAGCTGCTCGATCTGGTGACCTATTTCACCGTCGGCCCGAAAGAAGCGCGCGCCTGGACCATCCATGAAGGCTGGACCGCACCGCAGGCCGCCGGCGTCATCCATGGCGATTTCGAAAAAGGCTTCATCCGCGCCGAAACCATCGCCTATGAAGACTTCGTCGCCTGCAATGGCGAAGCCGGCGCCAAGGAAGCGGGCAAGATGCGCGCCGAAGGCAAGGAATACATCGTCCATGATGGCGACGTAATGCATTTCCGGTTCAACGTTTAGGCGTGGGATTGCGGTTGGGGCTGGGCGCTGCCCCGTTGCCATCCTGCCCTCAGTCCACGCCAACGCGTCCTGGAATCCGCAGGGTCACGGTGAACCCCGCCAGCCCCCGGCTCATCTCCACGGCAGCACCATGCCCTTTGGCCACGGCCTGAACCACGGCAAGGCCAAGTCCGAAGCCACCTGGACCCATGGTGCGCGCTTCCGACAATCGTTCAAAGGGTTCCAGCGCCCGCTTCATCTCAACTTCGGCAATCCCGGCGCCAGGATCGGTGACCGTGATTTCGACCCCCTCCCCAATCGCCTGCAACCTCACCTTGGCGCTGCCACCATATTTGACGGCATTGTCGATGAGGTTCCGGACGGCCCGCGCCAGCGCATCGGCACGGCATTCCAGATAGATGCCATGATCGCCGGTGAGCTCGACCTGATGACCCAGTTCGCAGAAATCCTCGCACTCACTCTCCAGCATTGAGTAGACATCAACGGTCCGCAGTGGCTCGGACAAGGATTTGGCCTGGAGAAAATCGAGGGCGGAAGTATTGATCCGCTCCAGCTTCTCGATACCGGTCAACAGATCGGCCCGTATCTGCTCGTCTTCGACGAGTTCAGCGCGAAGACGGAGCGCCGTGAGCGGGGTACGGATATCATGGCTGATGGCGGCCAGCGTCAGCGTGCGCCGCCTGAACTCCTCGGCGACGGTCTCCTGCATGGTATTGAAGGTGGTGATGGCGCGATGGATATCTTCCGGACCGCTGGGCTCGACCGGTGAGACCGTCAGTCCCGCGCCGAAGCGCTGAGCCGCTTCAGTGAGGTTGTGCAAGGGCCTGTTGAGCTGACGCAGAAGCACAAGGGCAACGGCAGCGGTAATCAGGAAGATCGCACCGACCTGTGTGATCCACCCGGCGATTTCCCGATAATGCCATTCATGGGGATGCACTTCCGCTTCAAACCAGCGCCCGTCCTGGAGCTGGGCACTGATGACAATACCTGTCTGGGGCAAGTCAATTTCCTCGAAAGAACATTCCGGAAAGGAAAAGTCCGGCCGATCCAGGGTCGCATATCTCGCCAGGACGCGATCCGCGCCCAGGCCGAGCCGGCTGGCGATAAACGCGCCGATCGCCCGGGTATCCGGCGTCTCGCCCGTGCCCGGGAAGGGCTGTGCACTGATCCGATAGCCGGCATGGCATTTCGACGTTCTGCGGACGAGCTCCTCGACTTCGCTAGCCGGCAAGGCCTCGACCAGCGGCACATAGGCTTCAAGCCGGTTGATGATGCGCTCATGCCCGGCGGTCTCGATCACCCCATCATGCTTGGCGATCTCGAGGATCGTCAGCGCCACAAGCTGCACCAGCAAGGCCCCGGCGAACAAGGCCGCCATCTGGCCCTCAATACTACGCGGTGTGAGGCGGAGAATGCGTTTCATCACAGCCAAGCCAGCTCACAGGCGAATTCATAGCCGCCACCCCAATGGGTCAGAATGATGCGTGGGTCTTTCGGATCGGCTTCCAGCTTCCGCCGCAGCCGGCTGATCTGGTTGTCGATACTGCGGTCGAATAACTGGGCATCGCGTCCGCGCGTCAAATCGAGCAATTGCTCGCGATTGAGGGCGAAACCGGCATGTTCAATCAATGCGGTCAGCAGCAAGTGTTCACCGGAACTCAATCTCACCATGACCGCGTCGGGGCCCACCAATTCCTTGCGTTTCAAATCAAAGGTCCAGCGGTCAAATTTCACCACCCCACGGACCTTTTTCTGGCGACGGGGCAACATCTCCGTCCGCCGCAGCACTGATTTGACCCGCGCCAATAGCTCGCGTGGATTGAACGGTTTGCCAAGATAGTCGTCGGCGCCGATCTCGAGCCCAACAATCCGGTCGGTTTCGTCCGACAGGGCAGTCAAGAGAATGATCGGGATGCGAGCGGTTTCCTGCAAGCGGCGGCAGATGCGCAAGCCATCTTCACCCGGCAGCATGACGTCCAGAATGACAAGGTCGATCGCCGAACTCGCGAGAATGCGATCCATCTCCCGGCCATCGGCGGCAAGACTGATTCTGTAGCCGTGTTTGGCCAGGTAATCCCCCAGCGGCTTTCGAATATCGAGCTCATCATCAACGACAAGGATGTGAAGCGATTGTTCGGGCATGGCCTCGGTCAAACAGAAAACGACAGGGATACTCTAGGTCATTTGCCGTTGCCGAGTCTGCCGGGACCTGCCGGGAAATTTGTAACAAGATGTCCCGACCGGCGGGCTGGCGACCTTGCGTTACCAATTGAACGACCGGGAGGGACACTTCGGGGCCCGCGCCGGTCTATTGCCTCATCATCAGTATTTTTTCTCAGGCGAGGCAATCATGATTTTTCGACCCTTGGCGCCGCTAGCGTGCGGAACCCTCCTTCTGGCGGCCATGGCAAATCCGGCCGTGATCGCGCAATCTCCCCGTCCATCTGGACCTGCCGCAGCAAGCGGGTCGTCGCCGGGCACCGATGGCCGGATATTCGAGGCCAATTTTTTTGCAGCCCATGCGCCCGTCTCGGCCTTGGACATGATCGCGCAACTTCCCGGATTTGTCCTGTCAGAGGGCGACACCTCCCGGCGCGGCCTGGCCGACAGCTTCGGCAACCTGCTTATTGATGGCGCCCGGCCTTCCAATAAATCCGTGCCGCTCAGCACGGTCTTGCGTCGCATTCCCGCCGCGACCGTTCTGCGCATCGAGCTGGTCCAGGGTGACATGTCCGGCATGGAACGGCACGGGCATGCCCGTCTGGCCAATATCGTCCTGAGGCAGAATTCCGGCCAGTCCGGTTCCTACCAATTCCTGCTGCAGCACATGGCTGATGGGCGCGTCATGCCCTTGGGGTCCGCCTCGATCACCCATCCCTTCGAGCGCGGTGAATTCACCGCTGGCCTGGAGATTTCGCTATGGTCGGCGCGCGAGAGCCGAAGACGCCTCGGCACGAACGCTACAGGCGCGCCCCTGTATCGCAGCGAAGAGACCGATCAGGTCCTTGATCGCGGCGTGACACCCACACTATCGCTTGATCTGGAGATGGAGGACGGGGCCAGTCTGAGGCTGGATGCCGACATGTATTTCTGGACGTATCATCGGGCCGTGTTTCGGACGGGAGAGTCGGCCGATCCCGGCGGATACACGCCGTCACAATTTCTGAGCAGCCAGACCCGCGATCACGGCGCGAACCACCGTCTGGCCGGCAGCTATGAACGCCGGATCTCCGCCAACCTGACATCGCAAACCATCGCGCTGGCCAGCCAGGAAATTATGGAAAATGGTCCGGAGCGGGTCGAGACCTTTCTGCCTGAAACCGGATTTCTTCGGGCCGAAATCGTCCGGTTTTCCGATCGTCAGGAAGAGTATGCGCTGCGCCAGAACTTCACCTGGCAACCGGCTGAGTATCATTCCGTCAGTTTCGGTGCCGAGACGGCGTTGAACCGGGGTGACACGCGGTTGGCGATCAGTCTGGAAACGCGCGGACCGTCATCCGCCACCGAACTGCCCGTCTCTGTCTCGCTGATCGAGGAGGTGCGCAGCGAAGTATTTGCCGAGCATGTGTGGACCATCAATCCGCGCGCTGCAATAACATCAGGCCTCCGTTGGGAATATTCACAATTATCGCTCGACGGCGACGCCCGTCAGGATCGGGACTTCGCGTATCTCAAACCCTCTGTCACGCTCGATTACAGCTGGAATGACCGGCATCGGGCGCGCCTGTCATTGCGACGGGATGTCGATCAACTGCGCTTCTCCAAATTCGCCAATTCCGTCGACCTCACCGACAATTCATCCACCATAGGCAATCCGGACTATGTCCCGCAAAACCTGTGGATTGCCGAACTCGAGTTCGAGCGGCGCTGGGGCGAGTCCGGCGCTGTCCTGCTCCGGCTTGACCGGAGCTGGGCCCGTGACCTCGACGACTGGATTCCCGTGCAATCCGGAACCCGCGTATTCGACGCTCCGGGCAATATCGGCGATGGAACGCGTTGGCGTGCGAAGCTTGAACTCTCCACCGATTTGGTGGCCTTCGGTCTCGACAATGCCCAGTTCGACCTGGCCTATACCTTCCAGCATACCAACGTCTCTGATCCACTCACACTGCAGGATCGCTCATGGTCGGGCACCCGGGATCACGTGGTCTCGCTCGAATTTCGCCAGTCGCTCCCGGCACGGCAGCTGGCTTGGGGCTGGGAATATGACTGGCGCACACCTGCCACCACCTATCGGGCTCAAGAGATCTGGCGTGACGGTTATCCAACAGGTGCGCTTGATATTTTTCTGGAAACTTCGCGCTGGGGCCATTCGACCCTGCGGGCCGGGGTCAGAGAGGTGATTGAGGCTGATCGCGACCGCCAACGCGTCTTCTTCGCCGGTTCCCGGGCATCAGGTCTTATTGCCCGGACGGAAAACCGAACCTCAACCCACGGCCCGCTTGTCTATCTCGAATTGACCGGTTCGTTTTAGTCGCATGGAGCCGCGCCGTCGCGGCTGGC
>TARA_R110002051_G_scaffold188809_2_pt1 | contig 39844 bp, 40 predicted proteins | sample TARA_R110002051 | Tara Oceans TARA_R110002051 (sample SAMEA4397023) | marine metagenome | biome: Polar Biome; feature: [MES] marine water layer (ENVO:01000295) within the mesopelagic zone...; material: water (ENVO:00002006), including particulate matter (ENVO:01000060) such... | reverse complement strand
CCCCGCCACTGGCGGGGCGTTTGCATTTGGTGCCTAGAATAGCCCCTCAATAACGAATGCCGCTGTCAGAGCAGCGCCCAGCCAATGGTTGGATTTAAACAGCATCAGGCTGCGCGCGCCATTGGTGCGCTGGATGGTCGCCACCTGCCAGGCCAGCATAGCCACTGTCAAAAGGAAAAGGACGAAGAACACAAGTCCAGCGCCCACCATCAGTGCCGCAACGCTCCATAGGACCGCTGCCAATGCATAAAATGCCGCAACGAACGGCTTGACGTCAGAACCGACCAGCCGTGCAGTCGATTTCACCCCGATTAGCGCATCGTCTTCGACATCCTGCAGCGCATAGATGGTGTCGTATCCGATGGTCCAGGCGATGCATCCCAGATAGAGAACCAGCGCGGGCCAGGCCAGAGCCCCCGTTTCCGTGGCCCAGCCCAGAAGCGCGCCCCACGAAAAGGCCAGCCCGAGAAAAAGCTGTGGCCAGTACGTGACACGCTTCATGAACGGATAGATCGCCACCAGCACCAGCGAGGCGATACCGAGGAGAATGGCAAATCCATTGAACTGGACCAGCACCGCAAGCCCGACCAGCGATTGCGCCACCAGCCAGATTGCCGCCTGCTTCACGCTGACCTGCCCGGACGGAATGGGCCGTGACCGCGTTCGGGCCACCTTGTCGTCGATGTCCCGATCGACAATGTCGTTGAACGTGCAACCGGCACCGCGCATGGCAATGGCGCCGATGAAAAACAGGACCAGATGCCACCAGTTGAAAGCGCTGTCTGTGGCGACACTGACCAGTCCCAAGGCGTAGGCGCATGGCCAGAACAGAAGCTGGTAGCCTATCGGTCGGTCGAGCCGCGACATGCGCAGATAGGGCTTGGCGTAGGCTGGTGCATAACGGTCGACCCAATTGCCTTTCGGAGCATCGGCGACAGAGCCCGGAGTGTTCTCGTGCATGGATAGCCTTTTGTGCCGCATCATTGTCTGGCAAAAAGGCTCTAACCGCTCACAAGCTCAAGTCAACCGCCCCATGCCGCGTACCCATAAGACCCTGCCGCGCCTCTATGTCGAAACCCCGCTGTCGAACGGCGCCGAAATTGACCTCGACAAAGACCAGACCAACCATCTGGTGAACGTCTTGCGCAGGGCCCCGGGAGACAATTGCATTGTCTTCAATGGTCAGGACGGCGCCTTTCTTGCCGAGATCGTGCAAGTCGCCAAGAAACTGGTGTCGCTGCGTCTGATCGAGCGAAGCGCCCAACAAACTCCGGCCAACGATCTCTGGTTCGGTTTTGCACCGATCAAGCGTCTCGACTACGAGATCCAGAAGGCAACCGAGATGGGCGCCGGCAAGCTCCAGCCGGTCATCACCCGCTATGTGCAAAATGCCCGCCTGAACCCCGATAAGCTCAAAGCCCATGCCATTGAGGCGGCTCAGCAATGCGAGGTGCTCAGCGTACCCGAGATTTCGCCCGAGATCAGTTTCGACAAACTTCTGGCCAGTTGGCGCGATATCCATGCCGACCGCATTTTGATCTTTTGCGATGAGGCGGCCGCTTCGGCTTCCCCGGTCGAAACGCTCAACCGGCTAAAAGGGAGGCGATTAGGGCTATTGATCGGCCCGGAGGGCGGATTTTCCGAGGAGGAGCGCGAAACATTGCTTGAACGCGATTTTGTGGTGCCGATCAGCCTGGGACCGAGAATCCTGCGCGCCGACACGGCGGTGGTGGCCGCGCTGGCCCTGATTCAGGCCGTAGCCGGTGACTGGTAGATTTATCGTAAGATGACGATAAAGGGTATTGATCTGAAATCAGCGCCCGCTATTGTCGCCGCACTGGCATGGGACCATGCCCTTATTTCTTGAGGTATTCTATGGCCGACACGCCTTCGCCCACGATCGAATCCAAAAGCCAGTTGATCGAGGCGATTTCGCGCGGCAACAAGCCAAAGTCCGATTGGCGGATCGGAACCGAGCACGAGAAATTCACTTTCTATCGCGACGACCATCGGCCCGTCCCCTATGAGGGCGAGCGTGGCATCGGAGCGCTGCTCGACAAGGTGCAGGCTGAAACCGCATGGCTTCCCTATTATGATCGCGACAAGGTAATCGGCCTCAACAACCCCTTGGGTGGCGGCGCGATTTCGCTCGAACCTGGCGGGCAATTCGAGCTTTCCGGTGCGCCGTTGGAGACCATCCACCAGACTTGCACCGAGGCCAATGAGCACCTGAAACTCTTACGCAAATTCACCGATCCGATGGGCATCGACTTCCTCGGTCTTGGCGTAACGCCCACATGGACGCTCGATGAAATACCCGTCATGCCCAAGAGCCGGTATGGCATCATGAAACCCTATATGGAAAAGGTCGGCACGCTCGGCACCTCCATGATGTTCCGCTCGGCCACCGTGCAGGTCAACCTCGATTTCGCGTCCGAGGCGGACATGGTGAGGAAGATGCGGGTTAGCCTGGCGCTGCAGCCTTTGGCGACTGCGCTGTTTGCCAATTCGCCATTCCTTGAGGGCAAACCGAACGGCCTTCTCTCATTCCGCTCCCATATCTGGCTCAACACCGACAAGGATCGTACCGGCATGATGCCGTTTGCGTTCGAGGACGGCATGAGCTTTGAGCGCTATGTCGATTATGCGCTCGATGTGCCGATGTATTTCGTCATCCGTAAGGGCGAATACGTCAATTGCGCCGGCGAAAGTTTCCGCGCCTTCCTTGATGGCAAGCTCCCGCAATTGCCGGGTGAACTTCCAACCATCAAGGATTGGGAAGACCATCTGTCCACTCTTTTTCCCGAAGTGCGCATGAAACAGTTCCTCGAAATGCGCGGCGCCGATGGGGCGCCCTGGCAGGGCATATGTGCGCTTCCCGCCTTTTGGGTCGGGCTGCTCTACGATCAGACTGCACTCGATGCGGCCTGGGATCTGGTCAGGGACTGGACCGACGAGGAGCGCCAGAGGCTGCGCGACGAGGTCCCGCGTCTGGGGCTCAAGACGCCGTTCAGAAATGGTACCCTGTTCGATATCGCCAAGCAGGCGTTGGCGATTGCGCGATCCGGGCTCAAGGCCCGTAACAAACTCAATTGGGAAGGGGCCGACGAAACCGTGTTCCTCAAGCCCCTCGATTACACGATCGAGACCGGCAAGACGCCTGCAGAGCGCCTCTTGGACCTCTATCGCGGCGAGTGGAACGGCGATATCAGTCGTGCCTTTTCCGACTACGGCATGGCCCGCCACGCCGCCTGAACTACTTTGTCTGCGCTTTGAACACCCGTGCGCCAAACCAGGCGCCGATCAGAACGAAAATCAGCGCGATGGCAAAACCGAGCAACGTTTCCGGGGCAAGGATTTCGCCGCGATAGACGGCGCGCAGTCCATCGACGACATGTTTGATCGGGTTGAAATCGGACGCGATCTGCAACCAGCCCGGAGCCAGCGTCATGGGCAGCAAGATGCCCGAGAGCAGCAGGATGGGCAGCGCAAACATGTTGATGAGTGGGGCAAAGGCATTCTCGCTTTTGAGCGAGAGCGCCGCTCCATAAGAGATGGCTGAAAACGCGGCGCCCAGAAGTCCCACCAGCATAAGCCCCAGGATGATGACCTCAAGCGGCGCGCGCAAGCCCATCAGCGTCGCGGCAGCCACCAGAATGGCGCCCTGCACCATGACCATAAGCGTATCGTGCAGTACGCGCCCGCCGATCAATGACCACCGGCTTGCCGGAGTGACGAGCATCCGGTCGATGACCCCGGACCGCCATTCGGCAATGATTCCGAAGCCCACGAACGAAGCACCGAAAATGCCGAGTTGGACCAGCAATCCCGGTACGAAAACAGCCCAGGCGTCACCTGGCGGAAAGCCCGGCGTTGCCGCAACCTGCTCGAGCAAGGGCCCGAACAGGGTGAGATAGAGAATCGGCTGAAGAATGGAAATGGCCATCCATGTCGGGTTGGCCAGCGACAGGCGAAGCTGGCGTTGGAAGACGACAAGGGTCTCGTTTAAATAGCGCATTGCCGCGGTCTCCCTTATGCCGCTTCGCGCAGCGAGCGCCCGGTGAGGGTCAGAAATACATCGTCGAGGGTAGGGCGCTTGAGTTCCACGCCGATGATCTCGACGCCCTTGCGGTCGAGTTCACGCAAGAGGCGCGGTAATACCGAACCGCCCTCGGGCACATGCAGGCTGACCGTGCACCCTTCGATGGTCGGAGTGTCGGCCCCTTCAAGCTGTGCGGCCAGTTCGGCCGCGACGGCAACATGGGTCTCTTCGGCCACTGTTATGCTCACCATGTCGCCGGAAATCTTCTTCTTGAGCTCGGCCTGCGTGCCTTCGGCGACGATTTCGCCGTGATCCATGACGAGGATGCGGTCACAGAGCTGGTCGGCCTCGTCCATATAATGGGTGGTGATAAACACGGTGGTGCCCATCTCGTCGCGCAATTTGCTGATGTGGCCCCACAAATTGGCGCGACTCTGCGGGTCCAGTCCGGTAGAGGGTTCGTCTAGAAACACAAGCATCGGCTCGTTGATCAGGCCCATGACGATATCGAGTCGCCGCCGCTGCCCGCCTGAAAGCGCGTTGCATTTGCGATCCCAGATACCTTCGAGGTCGAGGGCCTTGAGCAGCGCCTTGCCCCGTTCGACCGCCGTTTTCCTGTCGATGCCGTAGAGCCGCGCATGGTCGACGATCTCGTTGCCCGCCAATGCGTCGCCCAGCGTGCTGCCTGACTGCGAAACATAACCGATACGCCGCCGCACGCCTTCGGAATCGGCGCGCAGATCGCAACCGGCAACGGTGCCCGATCCGTCCGTGGGTTCGAGTAGCGTGCACAACATCTTGAGCGTTGTTGTCTTGCCGGCGCCATTTGGTCCGAGAAAACCGACAATCTCGCCCCGCTTGACCGTAAGATCGACGCCGCGAACTGCGTTGATTTCCGATTTCCCTGTCTTGTAAACCCGCTTCAGCCCGTATGCTGAAATCATCGTCTCCGGAAACTCTGTCGTCATTTTCGGCTGGCCCATGGAGATAACTTGATATATAATTATCTTAGCGATCAAGATAATGGAGTGTCAAGCCGGATGTCGATTGGCGGGCGCCTCTCTCAGGCCGTGCGATTGGACCAGGTGGCCAATGCGCGCTTCGATGAAGTCATGAACCGGTTCCTCGGCATCAACCGGACCGACGGACGCTGCCTCGATTTGATCGACCAGAACCAGCGAATGACGGCCGGTCAACTGGCCGAGCAGGCGGGCCTGACCACGGGGGCCGTGACGGCCCTCATCGACCGTCTGGAAACGGCCGGATATATTGTGCGCAAGCGCGACGAAGCCGACCGGCGCAAGATCTGGGTCGAGCTGACGCCGTTCACCAGAACGATTGTCGCGCGGATATTCGGGCAGTTCGCAGAGATTGGCGCCCTGATGACCTCGGGATTTTCCGAGGCCGAGCTTGAGGCGGTTTTGCGCTACCTGACCATTAGCGCCGCAGTAAACAACGAGCGCGCCCGCCTGCTCGAACTCCACCTGCCGGCCGCCAATGCCGCTCCGGAGGATCGACTGGTGGAAGCCCGCGCCTTCGAGCGTGACACAAGGGCAATGACGGCCACTATTCGCGCTGCGCGGCACAAGGGAATCGATGTATCCCCGGACCTGTTCGAGGACTGATCGGCTACTCGGCGGCCGATGGTTCGGCTGTCGCTTCGTCGCGTGCGTAAAAAGAGCCGGGAAGGTTTCCCATGCTTTCCACGATATGGGTCGCCAGGGCGTCGTAAATTCCGCCATAGGCATGGGATGCACGCAACAGAGCGATTTGCGCCTCGTTGAGGCGCGGCAGGCCCTGTTCCTGTGAAATCACTCGCATCCCCGGCTGCAATGCACTTTCGGGCAGAAATCCGACAGCGAGATCCGAGAGGACCGCCGACGAAATCGCCGTGGCGTTAGAGGAGGTATAGGCAATGCGGAAATCGCGGTTGATGCGGTTGAGCGCCTCGACCGCATCGGCCCGCCATGTGCAGTAGGACGGACCGCACGCCAGAGGCAGGGGATCGGACGCCAGCGCGCGGCCGCCATGGCTTGCCACCCAGTACATCTTTTCAGTCCGGAACAATTCGCCGAATTCATGCATGGTCCCTTGCGTGAAAACGATGATGTCGTACCGGCCCGACCGCATACCGGCCAAAAGCTCCTCGGAGGGCTGGCAGCGCACGTCGACGGTAATGCGCGGATGGGTGCGCTGAAAGCTCGACAGGATCACCGGCAAGAGCTTGACCGCATAATCGTCAGGCACGCCAAAGCGGATATTACCCACCAGATCGTCCTTGGAGAACATGTCGACGATCTCGGCGTTGATCTTGAGCATGCGACGGGCGCGGGCATAAAGCGCCTCGCCCTCCGTGGTCAGCGAAACCTTGCGTCCGTCGCGCAGAAACAAGGGCTGTCCCAGCCGCTCTTCGAGCCGCTTGATCTGCATCGAAACCGCCGATTGCGTCTTGTATACCCGCCGCGCGGCCTCGGTGAAGCTGCCGCAATCGGCAATGGCGCAGAAGGTCTGCAACTGGTCCAGATCGAGGGGGCTGGCCATCGCCAAATCCATCACAAAAATTGATCGTGAGAATGAAATCTATTTGTTTGAATAATGGAGGGCAAGCCCCTATCTACCGGTCAGACACAAGCCTCCCATTAAACTCTATCAAAACGATAGAGTGGATGGGGTGATGGAGTAAGATCATGGCCCTGTTCAATTTTAAATCCCGCGCCGGTGCCGGTATGCGCCGTTCGACGCTGCGCTCGATGATGCAGATGGATGCATCGCTGCTCAGCGACATGGGTTTGACCCGTTACGATATCGCAGAAGCAATGCGCCATGGCGGTGCTGCCGCCGGCCAGCTTCTCGATGCGCGCCGCAACGCGCGCGCAGCCCAATGGCTTCAGTGACCCCTTGCTGAAGTCCTGATCGGGCTCTTGGCTTGGCGTATTTTGCCGGTACGTCTGGCCGTCCAAAGAGAGCCCGACCGAAACAGGGTCGATTTTGCCTATGACCTTGTTTCCTAGCCCCAGCCGGACCGCTTGCGGTCCGGCTTTTTTGTGTCCGGACGTCAGGGCAGGGCGGCAAAGCCCTCGTCGAATCCATTGAGCGAAACGGGAATGCCGATTCCTTCTTCGGGTGTGCGGAACACGATGAAAATGGCATTCTCGCCGTCTGAGAGCTGGCTCATCAACTCGTCATCCATGACCACTTCGGCAACGCAGCCATTGGGCAGGCAGCGAACGAACGCGACGCGGCCCAGATCCTCGCCGTCTATGTTGAGCCCGAGCCCGTTCGGCAAAAGTACGCCCAGCGGTGCCAGGACGCGTAACAGCCGTGCTTCCTGATCGGCCGTCTTGAGCACGATCACCGAAAGCGCGACATTGGGCTGATCTTCGGCTGTAACGTTCTGGATCAGCGCGCATTGTTCCTCGGTCGCCCCGGGCACCAGGTCGCAGGTCATCTGCCAATCTCCATGCTGGGAGCGGACAGCGCCCTGCGCGGCTGCCGGGCCGGCGAGGCAAAGGGAGGCCACAATGGCGGCAAGTGGTGCGAGATGGCGCATGAAAGCTATTGTCTCCTGGCAGTTCCCGGCAAGCGGGCGGTTGTTGTGATGTGTCGGGCAGCAGGGCGGTTCTTGTCAACACGAGCGGGCCAAACCGGGCACAAATCCCACAACTGGGGCACCCATAAGGCGCCATTGGCGCAATTTGACGCACGAAATGTGACCTCCAGTCCAATTGCCTTGGTCAAAAACATGTGGTTTAGCTGCCACGAGAAAAATCGGGCACCCCAGTATGAGTCGGGAGCGTGCGGCGTTTGCCACGCGGAGCGGACATGCTAGGGAGCGCAATAACAAAAATTACGTTCAGGAGAAGTCCAGGTGACAGGATTTTCTTTCCGTCTGGTCAGAGCCTCACTCGCCGCGCTGTTTTTTGCGCTGATCCCGGCAATAGCCTCGGCTCAGCAGGTCGGTCATGCCGTTCCAGGTCAGATCGGCTTTCAGCCCGCGGTTACCCCGATCATGGATTCGATTATCGCGTTCCATGACAACCTCTTGATGTGGATCATCACCGCGATCGTGCTGCTCGTTCTGGTGCTGCTGATCGTTGTGATCGTGCGCTTCAACCAGCGCACCAATCCAACCCCATCGAAGGTGACGCACAATACGCTCATCGAGATCGTCTGGACCGTGGTTCCGGTTCTGGTTCTCTTTGTGATCGCCATTCCCTCATTTGGCGTTCTGGCCGATCAGCAGACCATTCCGGATGGCGAGCGTACCTATCTCGGGTCGCAGATTTTCGGCGGCGACGTCGAAGTCCCCGAGCCGTCCCTCACCATCAAGGCGACCGGCTACCAGTGGTACTGGGGATATGAGTATATGGACGAGGGCGTCGACTTCGTTTCGATCATGCTCGATGAAGAGCAGCGCGAAGCCAACAAGCCCGACCAGCCACGCCTTCTGGCCGTCGACAACGAACTGGTTGTTCCCGTCAACACCACGGTCCGCGTGCTCGTCACCGCCGCTGACGTGCTGCACGCCTTTGCCGTCCCGTCCTTCGGCATCAAGGTCGACGCGGTCACCAGCCGCAACAACGAAACCTGGTTCTATGCCCGTGAAACCGGTATTTACTATGGCCAGTGCTCTGAACTTTGCGGCAAGGATCACTCGTTCATGCCCATCGCGGTACGCGTCGTCGAGCAGGACCAGTTCGATACATGGTTGGCGGCTGCGGAAGAAGGCAGCCTGGCCGACGCCAACACTGCGCTGATGGCGTCGATCCAGTAAGCGGCAAGAGAATTAGAAGGTAAGAACATGGCACACGCTGAAGCAGCTCATTCCGATGCCGCACACGGAGCTCCCGCCGGTTGGAAGCGGTGGGTCTATTCGACCAACCATAAAGACATCGGCGTCCTCTACCTGATCTTCGCGATCGTCGCCGGCATCATCGGCGGCGGGCTTTCGGGCTTCATGCGCTGGGAGTTGGCCGAGCCGGGCATCCAGATTTTCCCCGGCCTGGCCCAGATGGTCTATGGCGTTGGCGGCGACGCCTCGATCGATGCCGGCAAGCACATGTTCAACGTGTTCACGACCGCGCACGGTCTTACCATGGTGTTCTTCATGGTGATGCCGGCCATGATCGGTGGTTTTGCCAACTATTTCGTGCCGCTCATGATTGGCGCGCCGGACATGGCGTTTCCGCGCATGAACAACATTTCGTTCTGGCTCCTGCCACCCGCCTTCCTGCTGCTCCTGATGAGCCTGTTCATGGAAGGCCCTCCGGGCGCCATGGGTGTCGGCGGTGGCTGGACGATCTATCCGCCCTTTTCGACCTCGGGTCAGCCCGGCCCGGCCATGGACTACGCGATTCTCTCGCTCCATCTGGCCGGCGCGTCCTCGATCCTTGGTGCCATCAACTTCATCACCACGATCCTGAACATGCGTGCTCCGGGCATGACTATGTTCAAGATGCCGCTTTTTGCCTGGTCGGTGCTGGTCACCGCGTTCCTGCTGCTGTTGGCCCTTCCGGTTCTTGCCGGCGCCATCACCATGCTGTTGACGGACCGCAATTTCGGCACGGCATTCTTCGATCCGGCGGGCGGTGGCGATCCGATCCTGTTCCAGCACCTGTTCTGGTTCTTCGGTCACCCTGAAGTGTATATCATGATCCTGCCGGGCTTCGGCATCATCAGCCACATCATCTCGACCTTCTCGCGCAAGCCCATCTTCGGATATCTGGGCATGGTGATGGCCATGGTCGCGATCGGTGCGGTCGGCTTTATCGTGTGGGCGCACCACATGTACACGACTGGTATCTCGCTCAACACCCAGCGCTATTTCGTCGCTGCAACGATGATCATCGCGGTTCCCACCGGCGTGAAGATCTTCTCGTGGATCGCCACGATGTGGGGTGGCTCGATGCGGTTCACCACGCCCATGCTCTGGGCCGTGGGCTTCATCTTCCTCTTTACCGTTGGTGGTGTGACGGGCGTCGTTTTGGCCAACGCCGGCGCCGACCGCGCGCTGCACGACACCTATTATGTGGTCGCCCACTTCCACTACGTGCTCTCGCTGGGCGCCGTCTTTACCATCTTTGCGGGCTGGTACTACTGGTTCCCCAAGATGTTCGGCGTGATGTACAACGAGTTGCTGGGCAAGCTGCACTTCTGGATCATGTTCGTTGGTGTGAACCTGATCTTCTTCCCGCAGCACTTCCTGGGTCTGGCGGGTATGCCGCGCCGCTATATCGACTACCCCGACAGCTATGCGCTGTGGAACAGCGTCTCGTCCTGGGGGTATCTCGTGACGCTGGTGGCAATGGGCGTGTTCTTCTTCTCGGTATTTGAGGCCTTTGCCAGAAAGCGCAAGGCCGCCGACAATCCCTGGGGCGAAGGCGCAACCACCCTGGAATGGACCTTGAGTTCGCCTCCGCCATTCCACCAGTTCGAGACCCTGCCGCGCTTCAAGTAAGCCCGGCGAAAGACCGAACCGAACATTGGCAACCCGGGAGACCGGGTTGCGCTTTGAATTGAACCCCGAGCCGGAACCTCACATTGGCTTACGCAGACGACAGCAACCCGACCACAACCGTCGATCTGGGCGGGCAGGTGGAAGACTATCTGGAGCTCTTAAAGCCCCGGGTGATGCAGCTTGTCGTCTTTACCGGCTTTGTGGGCATGCTGGTGGCGCCTGGTGGTATCAATCCGGTGATCGGGTTCATCGCCATATTGTGCATCGCAGTGGGGGCCGGTGCCTCGGGTGCGCTCAACATGTGGTACGATGCCGATATCGACGCCATCATGAGTCGCACGCTCAACCGCCCGATCCCTTCGGGCCGTGTCACGGGCGAAAACGCGCTGGTCTTTGGTGTCACGCTTGCCGGATTTTCCGTGGCAACGCTTGGTCTTGCCACAAACTGGCTGGCAGCCGGGCTTTTGGCGTTCACGATCTTCTTTTATGCCGTGATCTACACGATGTGGCTCAAGCGCTCGACGCCGCAGAACATTGTGATCGGCGGGGCGGCCGGCGCATTTCCGCCGATGATCGGTTGGGCGGCGGTCACGGGCAGCGTTTCCTGGGACTCACTGATTCTTTTCATGATCATCTTTTTGTGGACGCCGCCGCATTTCTGGGCGCTCGCACTCTACAAGAAGGGCGACTACGAGGCCGCCGGCATCCCGATGCTGCCCAATGTCGCGGGTGAGCGCGCCACCCAGAACCAGATCGTCATCTACACCGTCCTGCTCACGGCGATAGGGTTCGGTCCGGTCCTGACCGGCCTTGTGGGCTGGTTCTATGCCATTCCAGCCACAATTTTAGGCGTCGCGTTCTCTGTTCTGGCCGTTCGTCTGCGCTTTTCCGAAGGCGTCGAGATGAAACGGCGGGCCCGCGTCCTTTTCACCTATTCCCTGCTGTACCTGTTTGTGTTGTTCGTTGCGCTGCTGGCCGATGTGGGCCTGATCAGATGGTTTGGAGTGCTCTGATGACCGTCGAGCAGAATTTGACCGAACAACAGAGGGAAGCCTTCCTCAAGCGCCGCCGCAAGCGTTCAATCGCCATCGGCATCGTGCTGGCTGTTCTTGTCGCGATCTTTTACGCGATCACCATTGTCAATATCGGCCCTGAAGTCATGGTTCGGGAGCTCTAGACCATGGCATCGATCCATCACAATGCGGATCTGGGCGGCAACAAGAAGATGCTACGCTGGCTCGTCGGCATCCCCACGGTCATGCTCGCGCTCTCGTTTGCCTCCGTGCCGCTTTACAACATTTTCTGCAGTGTAACGGGTTATGGCGGAACCACCCAGGTGGCCGAGGAAAACGCCAAGGGCGTAATCGCTCGCGAAATGGCCGTTCGGTTCGATTCGACGATCGATCGCGGCATTCCGTTGCGCGTGGTGCCGGCCAGTGTCGAGACCAATGCGATCGGCACCATCTCCACGGTTACCTATCGCGCAACCAACCTGTCCGACGAACCGCTGCGCACGACGGCAAGCTTCAACGTGACGCCGGAAAACACGGGCATATATTTTAACAAGATCGAGTGTTTCTGCTTTACCGAGCAGGTTCTTGCGCCCAATGAAACCGTCGAGATGCCGGTGACCTATTTTATCGATCCCGACCTCGACGAAAATTCTGAATTGCGTACAATCCGCCAGATTACGCTGTCTTACACATTTCACGATTCCTAACGGGGGATAGACCCAACATGGCAGCCCATGCAAAGAACCATGACTACCATCTGGTAGATTTGAGCCCATGGCCGTTTATCGGCTCGTTTTCGGCCTTCTTCATGGCCGTCGGTGGCATCATGTGGATGCACGGTGGCGTGCCCTGGCTCTTTGCCGCAGGCCTCATTGGCGTGTTGGGCACAATGGCCTCCTGGTGGGCTGACGTCATCAAGGAAGCCAATACCGGCTACCACACCCCGGTGGTCCAGCTTCACCATCGCTACGGCATGATCCTGTTCATCGCCTCGGAAGTGATGTTCTTTGTTGCCTGGTTCTGGGCTTATTTCGAAGCTGCCTTCTACCCCGATGAAATCGCTCAGGTCGGCCGCGTTGCCTTTACCGGCGGCGTTTGGCCGCCGCAGGGCGTCGAAGTGTTCGATCCCTGGCATTTGCCGCTTTTCAATACGCTGGTTCTGCTGCTTTCGGGCACCACAGTCACCTGGGCGCACCACGCGCTGCTGGAAAATGATCGTGAGGGTCTCAAATGGGGCCTGATCCTGACCGTACTGCTCGGTGCCCTGTTCTCCACTGTCCAGGTTCTTGAATACACGCAGGCCCATTTCTCGTTCTCGGGAAACATTTATGGCGCCACCTTCTTCATGGCCACCGGTTTCCATGGCTTTCACGTGTTCATCGGAACCATCTTCCTGCTCGTCTGCCTGATCCGGGCCTATGCCGGCCAGTTCACGCCCAAGCAGCATCTCGGTTTCGAATTCGCTGCCTGGTACTGGCATTTCGTTGACGTGGTCTGGCTGTTCCTCTTTGCCTCGATCTACGTCTGGGGCTCATGGGGCGCGACCGTCGGCGGCCACTAACCTCTAAGGAAAGGCCGGGAGCGCTTGAAGCGGTCCCGGCATATCACATGGCTGAACATTCTGAGGGGCTTTCCCCACTCGCGACCGGACTTAGGGGCCGCTGTCCGCGTTGTGGCGAAGGCCATCTTTTTTCCGGCTTCCTCACAGTTGCCGAGAGCTGCGATGCCTGCGGGCTCGATTTTTCCTTCGCCGATAGCGGGGATGGTCCCGCTGTGCTCATCATGTTTCCGGTCGGCACCATCGTTATTGCAGGCTGGCTGATCACCGATGCGCTTTTCGGATGGCCGGCAGTCGCGCAATTGGCCATCTGGTTGCCCATGACCCTGATCCTGTCGCTGCTGATGCTGCGGCCCTTCAAGGGCGTGATGATAAACTTGCAATACAAGACCGGCGCTCGGCCCGGCGGTGAACTGGGCGAACGGGACGACGACTAGAGCGTGTCCAGCAAAAGTGGAAACGGTTTTGCGGTTCGGACACGCGACAAAGCAAGGGTTTAGAGCCAAGGATTTGATTCAATCAAATCCTGAACGGCTCTAGAGCGTGTCCAGCAAAAGTGGAAACGGTTTGAGCGATTCAGAGAGAAGCGAGAATGCTCAGATGGCCGATGCCAGCCAGACCCGGCCGCGTTGGGGTTTCACCCAGATCAGCTTCGTGGCGTTCATGGTCGGCCTGATGGGGCTGTTCATCGCGCTCGGAACATGGCAGGTCGAGCGCCTTGCGGAAAAGGAAGCCTTGATCGCGGCCGTCGAAACGCGCTTCGATCTTGCACCACAGCCATTCCCAGCGTCAGAGGACTGGGACGCGCTCGATCCGCAAGAGCTGGATTATGCACGGTTTGAGCTGACCGGCACCTTCGACAACTCCTATACGGTTTTGGTCTTTACCAATCTTCCCGATCCGGCAGGCCGCTATGGGGGCGTGGGCTACTGGGTAATGGCCCCCTTTTCGCTCGATGATGGTGGGATCGTCTGGATCAATCGGGGCTTCGTTCCCCAAGCTGCTGCCGCCGATTTTGCCGATGGCGGGGCCGCGCCCCAGGGGCGGGTAACTATCGAAGCGGTCGCGCGCCGGCCCGAACAGGCCAATAGCTTTACCCCTGAGCCCGATTTTGCCGAGGGACGTGAATGGGTCCGCAACCCGGAACGGCTCTCGGCTTTTCTCGATGATGCGGCCGGGCCGATAGCGCCGGTCACGCTCGACAGGGTCGCCGGTGAACCCGGCGAGTTGCCGCAGGGCGGCGAAACTCAGATTACCTTTCCCAACCGGCATCTTGAATATGCCGGCACCTGGTATCTGTTTGCCGTCATTACGCCGATCATGCTCGGCTTCTGGCTGTGGCGTCAGCGCCGGCCCAGAAATCTTGCTCATGAGGAAAAGGACAATTAGGGTGCATCCCGATGTCCAGGAGGGTGCTTCTTTAATGCAGTATGTCAGCACGCGCGGTCAGGCGCCCGCGCTCGGATTTTGTGACGTTGTGCTGGCCGGACTGGCGCGGGATGGCGGGCTTTATGTTCCCGCCGAATGGCCCCGATTTACCGCCGAGGAAATCCACAATTTCGGCAATCGCCCCTATCAGGATGTCGCCCTCGCCGTGATCTCCAAATTCGTGGGCGACGAAATCGATCAGGCCGATCTCAAGACCATGATCAAGTCAGCCTATGCCGGGTTCAATCATCCATCGGTCACGCCGCTGGTCGAACTCGAACCGGGGCACTTCGTTCTCGAGCTCTGGCATGGCCCGACGCTGGCCTTCAAGGACGTCGCGATGCAATTTCTGGCGCGGGTGATCGATCACATCCTCGGCCAGCGCGGCGAGCGGGCGACCATTGTTGGGGCAACCTCAGGTGACACCGGCTCGGCTGCCATAGAAGCCTTCCGCGGGCGCCAGAACACCGACATCTTTATCCTCCACCCCAAGGGGCGCACCTCGGAAATCCAGCGCCGCCAGATGACCACGGTGCTTGACGACAACGTATTCAACATCGCGCTCGAAGGCACGTTCGACGACTGTCAGGCCGTCGTTAAAGCCATGTTCAACGATTTCGCCTTCCGCGACGGCGCAAAATTGAGTGGCGTCAATTCGATCAATTGGGGCCGCATCGCCGCGCAAATCGTCTATTATTTCACCTCCGCGGTGGCGCTCGGTGCACCGCACCGCAAGATCACCTTCGTGGTTCCCACCGGCAATTTCGGCGATATCTTTGCCGGCTATGTCGCAAAGCGCATGGGCCTGCCCATCGAAAAACTGGTGATCGCCACCAATTCCAACGATATCCTGCGTCGGGCCGTTAAGGTCGGTCGCTATGACAAGCGCGGCGTTACGCAAACCGTCAGCCCCTCGATGGATATCGAAGTGTCATCGAACTTCGAGCGTTTGCTGTTCGAGGCTCTCGACCGCGATGGCGACAAGACGGCAGCGCTGTTTGCCTCGCTGGCCCAGTCCGGTGGATTTACCATCCCCGAACCGGCGCTCGATACGATCCGCGAGGAGTTCGGGACTGGTATGGCCGACGAGACCGCCACCAGGACGATCATTTCTGACGTTCTGGCCCACTCCAACTACCTTATCGACCCGCACACCGCCGTCGGCGTTGCCGTGGCGAGGGGGTTCAATTTCGGCCACACGCCGCTCGTCACACTTTCGACCGCCCATCCGGCCAAGTTCCCTGAAACGGTCGAGGCCGCAACCGGGCGCCATGCCGAACTGCCCGCGCACATGGCCGATCTGGGAACCCGCCAGGAGCGGTTCACGGTTCTGGCCAACGACGAAGTCATCGTGAAAGACTATATCCGCGCCAAGACACGCGCCTGGGAGGACTGATTTTGACGGTACGCACGACGACCCTCGATAATGGTATGACCGTTATCACCGACTCCATGCCCCATCTTGAAAGTGCGGCTATGGGCGTCTGGGTCAAGTCCGGTTCGCGCAGCGAGACCGAGCAGCAACACGGTGTTTCGCATCTTCTCGAACACATGGCCTTCAAGGGGACCACCCGGCGGTCGGCCCGAGAGATTGCCGAGACCATCGAATCGGTGGGCGGTGATATCAACGCGGCGACCTCGATCGAACATACAGGCTATTTCGCCCGCGTCCTCAAGGACGACGTGGCCCTTGCCGCCGATATCCTTGCCGACATCTTGCAGAATTCCGTTTTCGACGAAAACGAGCTGGCCCGCGAACAGCGCGTCATCTGCCAGGAAATCGGTGCCACCCACGACAATCCCGACGATCACGTCTTCGATCTGTTTCAGGAAGCAGCCTTTCCCGATCAGCCCATCGGGCGCACGATCCTGGGCACCGAAGGGTCTGTGCGCGGCTTCAGCGCCGACACCATCCGCGCCTATATGGACCAGCACTATGTGGGTGATCAGATGGTCATTTCGGCGGCCGGTCAGGTCAACCACGATGAACTGGTCGACCTCGCCAATGACCGCTTCCACCAGCTCAAACGTACCGGCGCTCCTACACCGGAAAAGGCCAACTATGTGGGAGGAGAGTTCAAGGAAATCTCCGACCACGAGCAGGCCCATATCGTGCTTGGACTGGAAGGACGCCCTTACAATTCCGACGGATTTTACGCTGCGCAGATCCTGTCCACCATCCTTGGCGGCGGCATGAGTTCGCGCTTGTTCCAGGAAGTGCGCGAGCGGCGGGGCCTGTGCTATTCGGTTTACGCGTTCCACTGGGCCTTTGCCGACAGCGGTGTGTTCGGCGTCGCAGCGGCAACGGGGGCCGAGGATGTCGAGGAACTCTTGCCCGTCATGCTCGAAGAGTTGCAGAAATCGACTCGCGACATCACCGATGCCGAGGTCAGCCGCGTCCGCGCGCAGATCAGGGCGGGTCTTTTGATGTCGCTCGAAAGCCCTTCCTCGCGGGCCGGTCAATTGGCGCGGCAACAGATTTTGTGGGGCCGACCCATTCCGCTCCAGGAAACGGTCGATCGCATCAACCGCATCGATGCCGAACGCGTGCGCCATGTCGCGGGCCAGATGTTTTCCCAGGCCAAGCCTTCTATCGCGGGCATCGGGCCGGTAAAGGGTATCCCTGACTATTCGCGCGTCGCGGACAGCTTCAAATAGGGGCCACCGCTCCATGTTTACCTTCGGGGCCATCCGCCAGACGACTCCGGAAATCCGCGGGGATGGTCTGGTCTTGCGCTCGCCGCGTCAGAATGACTATGAGGCTTGGCGCAAGCTGCGGCTCGACAGCCGGGCGTTTCTGGTTCCGTTCGAGCCGCGATGGTCCGAGGCCGAGCTTTCAAACCGCAGCTTTGCCGCACGCGTGCGCCGCAACCGCCGTGATGCTCTCTATGGCACCGAGTTTTCCCTGTTCATTTTCACCCAGCATGGGCGGCTTTCCACGCTAGTCGGGGGCATGACTCTGTCCAATGTCCGGCGCCGTGCTTTCCAGAATGTGACCCTTGGCTACTGGATGGGCGAACAATTCGCGGGCAAGGGCATTATGACGCGCTCGGTTGCCCTGATCTTGCCGTTTGTGTTCGACAGTTTGAACCTCCATCGCATCGAGGCGGCCTGCCTGCCCGATAACATGGCGTCGCGCCGGGTCCTTTCGGCCAACGGCTTTCGCGAAATCGGAATTGCCGAAAACTACCTTCAGATCAACGGGGAGTGGAGGGATCACATGCTGTTTGCACTCACCCGTGAGCATTACGACGATCTTGCCGGTTGAAACCCGCCTTCGCTTGATTGCCAAACGGCGATAAATCCCGCTACCACTGAATGTTGAATTAGGATCGTTGATTAATGACGTTTAAGCCCGTTCGTTCTCTCGTCTTTCTGACCGTGCTGTGTGCGGCACTGGCCGGGCTGGCGGGGCGAGCGATCGCGTTTGAAGTCGTCACGATTCCTGATGGGATCAACGCGGTCAATCTCGGCGCGGCGCTCGATGTTCTTCCCGGCGAGGATGGGCGCGTCCAGATCAGCACTGCCCCGGGCGAAGACGGAATTATCCGCCGCATCGAGATCGTTTCGATTACCGAAGGCGCCAATCCCAATTGGGCTGTCTTTGCGCTGCGCAATGAGAGCGACGTCCAGATCGAGCGATTGCTTGTTGCACCGTATTTTCGGCTTCCGGGTTCTGGCGTCTTTCATCCCGATCTCGGGTCGGCCCGCATAACCGCACTGACGCCCAGCCACGGTCTGCGGCCTGAGCGCGTTCCCGATTCGGAAGCCGATGTTTTTGATGTTGTGATCGATCCCGGCGCCACCGTCACACTGGTCGCTGAACTGCAGTCGGCAACGCTGCCCGAGCTATATCTCTGGGAGCCCGATGCCTATCGCGATTACAAGAATTCCTTCACGCTGTTCCGGGGCACCGTTCTGGGGATTTCGAGCCTTGCAGCGGTCTTTTTGACGATCATGTTCGTGGTCAAGGGCAGGGGCGTCTTTCCGGCCACTGCACTGCTGGCCTGGGCTGTGCTTGCCTATCTCCTCATCGATTTCGGCATATTCGGCCCGCTCATCGGTGTTTCCAACGCACTCATCCAGCCCTTCCGGGCGGCGGCGGAGGCCGCCCTTGCCACGACCCTGTTTGCGTTCCTGTTCATCTACCTCAACCTGCACCGATGGCATTTCAGGTTCACCCATGTCGCCATGGGGCTTTCGGCGGTTTTCCTGGCGCTCTTTGTCTATGCATTCTTTAACCCCGCCCTGGCTGCGGGCATCGCTCGGACATCGCTGGCCCTGATCGGGCTAGGGGGTCTGTTTCTGGTGCTGCTGCTCTCTATCCGCGGCTATGACCGGGCTGTTCTGCTGGTGCCAACGTGGGTGATCTATCTCGCCTGGCTGACCTACGCCTGGATGGTCGTTTCGGGACAGGTCTCCAATGACATCGCTCAATCCGCCGTTGCCGGTGGTCTGGTGCTGATCGTCATGCTGCTTGGCTTTACCGCTGTCCAGCACGCGTTTTCCGATGGGCAGGTCTCCATCGGCGCGTTGTCCGAGGTCGAACGCCGTGCGCTGGCCATGACGGGCTCGGGTGATTTCGTCTTTGACTGGAATATCGACCGTGACCGCGTGAACGTATCCGATGAACTCGCCATCCGGCTCGGCGAGCGTAAAGGTGCCCTGCGCGGCGCGATCAAGCGGTGGCTCGATCGTGTCCACCCCGAAGACCGTGACCGGTTCCGCACCGCGCTCGATACCCTGATCGAGCTCAAACGCGGCAAGGTCAATTCCGATATCCGCATATCGGGCTTTGACGGCAGCTTCCGCGCATTCCGTATGCGGGTCAAACCGGTGCTGGGCGGCGACGGCCAGGTCAACCGCATCGTGGGAACGCTTCAGGACGTGACCGACGAGCGCGCCGGGCGCGACCGGCTTTTGCACGACGCCATCCACGACAGCCTGACCGGCCTTCCCAACCGCCAGCTTTTTCTCGACCGGCTCGAGCGGGCGCTGTTGCGGTCGCGCGAATTCAGCGAAGTCAAACCGGCGGTCTTTCTTGTCGATCTCGACAAATTCACCGATATCGACGAGCGCATCGGCCACATGGCGGCCGACTCCCTGCTTCTTGCGGTTTCAAGACGCCTGTCTCGCCTGCTGCGGCCCCTTGATACTCTGGCGCGCATCTCCGGCGACCAGTTTGCCGTCGTTCTGCTCTCCGAGCAATCGGCCTCCAAGATCGCCGACATCGCCGAACAGATGCGCAAGGCCCTGCGCAACCCGTTCAATTTCGGTGATAGGGACATGACCCTGACCGCTTCGATCGGCATCACGATATATGACAACAAGCCCGTCAAAGCCGAGGATGTGCTGCGCGACGCCGAATTGGCCATGCACTACGCCAAGCGTCACGGCGGCGACCGGATCGAAGCCTTCCGCGCCGCAACACGCTCGATCGCCGTCTATGCACAGGCTTTGGAAGACGATCTCAAGGAGGCGCTGGAGCGCCGCGATCTCCAACTTCTTTATCAGCCCATCGTCGATATCCAGAACGACAATCGCATAGTGGGCGCCGAAGCGCTCATGCGCTGGAACCACCCCGAGCGCGGCCAGGTCAGCCCGTCTGCATTCATCCCGCTGGCCGAAAGGACCGGTCAGATCGAAAAGTTGGGGCGGCTGGCGTTTGAAGAAGCCGCCGAACAGACCCGCCAATGGATATCCGCCATCAAGCTGCCGGAAAGTTTCTTCGTCTCGGTCAATCTTTCGGCCGCACAGTTGACCAGCGAAACCCTGCTCAACGACATGAAGACGCTTGTCGCGCAGCACAAATCGGTGGCCGGGCACATGAAGCTCGAAATCACCGAAAGCCAGGTGATGGGCAATCCCGAACATGCCGTTTATATGCTCGAAGCCTTCAAGGAACTCGGGCTCGGGTTGGCACTCGATGATTTCGGGACCGGGTATTCCTCGCTCTCTTACCTGCATCGCTTCCCGTTCGATACGATCAAGCTGCCCGCACCTTTTGTGCAGATCCGCGATGACAGCGGTATTTCCCACACCCAGATTCCGATTATCAATTCAGTGGTTGGCCTGGCGCGCGAACTCGATCTGGCGCTGATCGCTGAAGGGGTGGAGACTGAGGACGAGATTGCCCGGCTCAAAAGCCTCAATTGCCGCTACGCACAGGGCTTTGCCTTCGGCGCGGCCATGCCCGGCGCCGAACTGCAGCGCCGGCTACAGGCGCAACTGGCCACCAAATAGCAAGACGACACGTGGAAATCCGCTATGCGTTGCCGGCAACGGGGCTGAGTGTGGCGCGGGTGACGCCCAGTGCCGCCAGCGCCGCTTCGTATTTCTTGCTCGCCGGCAGGGAAAACAGCAATTCCTTGGAGGGAGCCGCGGTCAGCCAGCCATTGGTCCGCAATTCGTTCTCGAGCTGGCCCGCGCTCCATTCGCAATAGCCCAGAGCCAGAAGGCTCGCATCGGGTCCCTTGCCCGACATCATGGCGCGAAGCACATCGAGCGTTGCCGTCAGGCACACATCGCCATCCACGGCAAAGGAATTGCCGTCACGGAAATAGTCCGAAGTGTGCAGGACAAATCCGCGGCTTGAATCGACAGGGCCGCCTTTGAAGACGCTCTGATGCAAAAGCCGTTCCGGGATGCGAATAGCATCGTCGCCGTCGTCTTCGAGATCGATCTCGGCAAGAACGTCGGAAAGGTGCATGTCATCCATTGGCTGGTTGACGACCAGCCCCATTGCGCCGTCTTCGCCATGCGCGACAAGATAGATTACCGCCTCGGCAAAACGCTCGTCGCCAATATCGGGCGTTGCGACGAGGAACTGTCCTTTGAGCGTGTCCATACCAACTCACTTTCTGTCCGCCGCCCGTTTATAAACGTAAAGCTTTCCGGCCGGGTTTCAAATCCCCAATGATCACGAAGCGATGATCGAACATCCCTTTCCCATGCCCCATTGCTCCGCTAATGGTTTTTCCATGAAGAGTGTGATTGCCATATTTGCTGCCTTGTCCATCGCCGTGCCGTGCCTGGCCTCGGAAACCGAATGGGTCGAGGTCGCCCAGGACGTTTCGGTGCGGCTTGTTTCATCCGACACGCTCGGTGACGACGGCACCGTCTGGATGGGCCTCGAAATCGATATGCCCGCCGATACGAAGACGTATTGGCGTGTGCCGGGCGAAACCGGGCTACCCCTGGTTATCGAAACCGCAGGGTCGCGCCACATTCAGGGTGTCGAAATTGCATGGCCCTATCCCAAACGCGAGGTCGCCGAAGGCTATCTTGACCACGCATTTTACGGCCACGTCCTTTTCCCGCTCGCTGTCGCGGTTAACGGTGATGCCCCCGTTCTCGTGGCCGACATCACAATGGGTGTCTGTTCCGATATCTGCGTGCCGGCCAATTTAAGCCTTGAGATCGCGCCCCCGCTCGATGCACCGGACGGCCCTAACGACTTCCGCATCAGACAGGCCCTGGCTGCCGTCCCGTTACCTCTCGACGGCGAGGGTATACTGGGAGCCGCCCGGTTTGACATGAAGGCCGAGGCGATGATCGTCGACCTGCTCGATCCCGGCTTCGACTACACCTCCATGATCGCCCATATCGCCGATTCGAACCTTGTTTTCGGCGAGCCTGAGATCGTGGAGCCTGGCCGTTTGTCCTTCGCCCTTCTTGGACGCGCCGGACCGGAAACTCTGCGCGATGCTTCTGCCCATTTCACCTTCGACAGCCAGGACGGACCCTTCGAGATCATCCGTCCGCTGCCCGGGAATTGACGATAGTCGCCCGATAGTGGGCAATGCGCCTTTGCCAGCCTCGACGCGGGTCGATAATTCTCCTATGACAGAAATGAATCGAGTGCACGCAGGCGCGGCCGGCCAACCTTAGTCTGGCCGTATTCGTCTTGTGTCTGTCTTAGTTATAGCTTGAGGACTTCCATGACGATCCAGCCCGGCCAGCCCATTGCTTCGGTGCCAGTAAAACACGTGACCGAAAGCGGCGTTGAAGATGCAACCAGCGCCGATATTCTGGGCACTGGCACCGTGGTGTTTTTCACCGTGCCGGGGGCCTTTACGCCAACCTGCCATCTCAACCATCTGCCCGGCTATCTCGCCGCCGCCGATCAGCTCAAGGCGGCAGGCGTGGACAAGATCGTTTGCGGTACGGTCAACGATCATCACGTGGTCAAGGCATGGGCGGAATCAACCGGGGCCCTTGGCACGATCGAATTTATCGCCGATGGTCTGGGTAAGCTTGCCAGCGCGCTCGGACTTGAACGCGACCTGTCCGGCGGTGGTCTCGGTATGCGCTTTAATCGCGCCTCGCTGTTGATCCGCAACGGAATGGTCGAGACTGTAAATGTCGAGGGCGCACCCGGTGAGGTTACAAGCTCGGGTGCACCGGCAATGCTCGAAGCGCTCAGGAGCTAACGGATTGGGAAGGACGGGGACGATGATGGGTTCGGTATTGCGTATGGCGGCGGGCACGGCATTGGCCGCGCTTCTGGCCGGATGTTCGATGGGTTCGATGTTCGGCGGTAGCGATGATGCGAGCTATGCCAATATCAACGCCAGTCAGACCCAGGTCGCCCAGGCGGCCAGTGGTGCCCTGCCGGCCATTGCCACCGAATGTCCACCGATCCGCATACGCGAGGGTGCTGAATTTTACCGGACCTATGCCGGTAATCGCACTTCGGACTCCACGGCCCTGCGCTATCAGGGTGTGATCGATCGCGTGTCGCGCAACTGCGTTGTGTCGAACGGCGTTATAACCGTCCAGATGGGTGCCGTCGGCCGTGTGATCGTCGGGCCGTCGGGCGGCGAGGGCAACATCACGATGCCCCTGCGCTTTGCGGTGCAGCGTGACGGACTGGCAGTCTTTTCCCAGCGCTATGACGTCGCTGTCGCGGCCAGCCCCTCGAGCGCCAACGAATTCAGCCAGACGGTGGAAAATGTGGCCATTCCCTATGTGGGCGGCGAGCAGATCACCATTTTCGTGGGCTTTGATAACTAGAGCGTTGACGGGGCCGGGACTTTCTTCCATGGTCCGGCCATCAGCGGGAGAGATCCTGGCCATCGAGCCGGGACGCCGAAGGAGCAACCGCCCCGGAAACTCTCAGGTACAAGGGACCGCTGAGCCCAAGCACCTTGCCTCAAGGCAAAGCGATTGGGCGAAAGAGGTTGGACCCAACCTGCGCCAGGCAGGTTGAGGATCGGCCAGAACTCTGGAAAGCGGAAGCGCAGGCTTCCCACCGACGGGTGTAGCCGGGTCTTGTGGCAAGCAAGCCGCCCGGGAAATCTCTCAGGTTGACCGACAGAGGGGGCACTACGTTACGATGCATTTCCAATGCGTCGTTGTGTGGTGCCGTCCATCGTGTAACCCGGAGAGACCGATATGGCCGCAGAGGCCCAGACCGACCTACTCAAAACGGCGCTTTATGACCGCCATGTCGCTGCCGGCGGCAGAATGGTCGAATTTGGCGGCTACGCGCTGCCCGTCCAATATGCCGGGATCGTTGCCGAGCACAATCATACACGGCAAGCCGCGAGCCTGTTTGATGTCTCGCACATGGGCCAGGTCGTCATAACAGGTCCCGACCACAATTCGACAATCGCCGCACTCGAAGCCCTCACGCCCGCCGATCTGGCGTCCCTCGCTCCCGGCCAGATGCGCTATACAGTGCTGCTTAATGACGAGGGTGGCATTGAGGACGACCTTATCATCACCCGCCCCGCCGAGGGTCAGGAGCCAGATGGGGTGATGTATATGGTGGTCAATGCGGCCCGCAAGCACCACGACCTCGAATTCATCCGCGCCAAGGCGCCCGCAGACGTAACGTTCGACCTGCGTGATGATATTGCGCTCATCGCGCTGCAGGGCCCCCGTGCCGCCGAAGTGCTTGCCGAGCATTCAGACATCACCGGAAAGCTCGGCTTCATGCAGGCCGGCCCCGCCGTGGTCGGCGGTATTTCCGTCAACGTCTCGCGTTCGGGCTACACCGGCGAAGACGGTTTTGAGCTCTCGGTGACCAACCAGGACGCGCCAGCGCTGTTCGACCTGCTGGTTGCCGATCCGCTGGTTGAACCGGCCGGACTTGGCGCACGCGACAGCCTGCGGCTCGAAGCCGGGCTTTGTCTTTACGGTCACGACATGACCGATACGATCGATCCGGTTTCTGCCAGCCTGCTGTTTGCCATCGGCAAGCGCCGCCGGACCGAAGGCGGCTTTACCGGCGCCGATGCCGTCCTTGAGCGCCTTGCCAAGGGCGCCGATGACAAACGTGTGGGCATCCGCTTCGAGGGTCGCCAGCCTGTCCGAGAGGGCGCTGAGCTTGTCGATGCGAGCGGCACGGTCATCGGCAAGATCACCTCGGGCACCTTCGCTCCTACGGCACAGGCGTCGATAGCCATGGGCTATGTGCCCGCCGACATCGCCAAAGAAGGCGAGCCCGTCACCGCAATGGTGCGCAGCAAGCCCATCGTCGGCACAATCGCCAAAATGCCTTTCGTTCCACAGCGCTATTACCGCAAACCGACCTGATCCAGAGGGGACCTCACCATGACCACCCGCTATACAACCGACCATGAATATGTCCGCACCGAAGGCAAGATCGGCGCGGTCGGCATTTCCAGCTTCGCCCAGGAGCAGCTTGGCGACATCGTGTTCGTCGAATTGCCCGCAGTTGGCGCCAGCTTCAAGAAGGGCGAAGAAGTCGCCGTCGTTGAATCGGTCAAGGCCGCTTCGGAAATCTATGCGCCGGTTTCCGGAACCGTGACCGAGATCAACGACGCCCTCTCCGATGAGCCCGGTCTTATCAATACCGACCCTGCCGCCGGCGGCTGGATCTTCAAGCTCGAATTGTCCGACGAAGCCGAACTCGAAGGCCTCATGGACGAAGCCGCCTACGCCGATCACACGGCCTGACCCTTTTTGATCTGAACCGGAGCCGCGATGCGCTATCTCCCCCATTCCGCCGCTGACCGCCAGCACATGCTGGCCACGATCGGTGCGTCTTCCATCGATGATCTGTTCGCCGCCGTGCCTGAATCGGTCCTTGGCACCTTCAGCCCGGATCTGCCCGATCACCAGCCAGAATTTGCCGTCGAAGCGCATATGCGCGGGCTGGCGAAAGCCAACCATGCCGCAGGCGATGGCCCGTTCTTTGTCGGCGCAGGCGCCTATCGCCATCACGTTCCGGCCACTGTCGATCATCTGATCCAGCGTTCGGAATGGCTCACCGCCTATACGCCCTACCAGCCTGAGATTTCTCAGGGCACGCTCCAGATGCTCTTTGAGTTCCAGACCCAGGTCGCAAACCTGACCGGCATGGATGTGGCCAACGCCTCGATGTATGACGGCTCGACGGCCACGGCCGAGGCCGTTCTGATGGCGCGGCGCATCACCAGAAAGAACAAGGTTTTCCTCTCGGGCGGCCTGCATCCGCAATACCGCGACACCGTCGTCACCTACCTCTCGGGAGAAGAAGGGCTCGAATGCCTCGCGCCGTCGCCCGAAGGGCAGGGCGATATTGTCGACCATATCGATGACGATACCGCCGCCATTGTCATTCAGACCCCCGATTTCTACGGCCACCTCCGCAATGTCTCGGCGTTGGCCGAAGCCGCCCATGCAAAGGGCGCTCTGCTGATCGTCGTCGTCACCGAAATCATCTCGCTGGGCCTTCTCGAAGCACCGGGCGCCCTCGGCGCCGACATTGTAGTTGCCGAGGGTCAATCGCTGGGCAACCCGCTGACCTTTGGTGGTCCCTATGTCGGACTTCTGGCCTGCCGCGAGAAATTCGTGCGCCAGATGCCGGGCCGGTTGTGCGGCGAAACGATCGATGCCGATGGCGAGCGCGGGTTCGTCCTGACGCTCTCGACCCGCGAACAGCACATCCGCCGCGAAAAGGCGACGTCCAACATCTGCACCAATTCCGGTCTGTGCGCGCTAGCCTTCACCATTCATCTCTCGCTCTTGGGCGAAAGAGGACTGACCCGGCTTGCAAAGCTCAATCATTCGCGCGCCGTTGCGCTGGCCGATGCATTGGCAGCGGCGGGGATCTCTGTTCTCAACACATCCTTTTTCAACGAAATGACCGTGCGATTGCCATCGCCTGCGGCCCCTGTGGTCGAAGCTCTGGCGGCCAAGGGCATCCTCGCCGGCCTGCCGGTTTCGCGGCTCGAGCCGGGCAAGCCTGACGTGGAGGATCTTCTGATCCTCGCCGCGACAGAGCTAACGACCGACGCCGATATCTCCGCGCTTGTCGAAGCACTGAAGGGAGAAATTGCATGAGCATGAACACCCAGGGCCGCCCAACCACTCCCACTGCCGCAATGGGCTCCGCCGGTTCAGGGCCAGCCGCTTTGCTCCCCGCCGAACCGCTTCTCTTCGAGATCGGCGACCGTGACCATTCCGGTGTCGACCTGCCCGATGTCGAGGTCTCCGACGACCGCCTCGGCGGCCTGCGCCGCAAGAGCGAGCTTGATCTTCCCGGGCTCACCGAACCCGAAGCCATGCGCCACTATGTGCGCCTTTCGCGCCGCAATTACTCCATCGATTCGGGCATGTATCCGCTCGGCTCGTGCACCATGAAGCACAATCCTCGGCTCAACGAAAAAATGGCGCGGCTGCCGGGATTTGCCGATATCCATCCGCTCCAGCCTGTCTCGACAGTGCAGGGTGCCCTCGGCGTCATGGAGCAACTCAGCCATTGGTTGATGGAACTGACCAACACCGCCGCGGTAGCGCTCTCGCCCAAGGCCGGCGCGCATGGCGAACTCTGCGGCATGATGGCCATCAAGGCCGCCCATGAGGCAAAAGGGCAGGGGCACCGCAAGATCGTGCTCGTGCCCGAAAGCGCCCACGGCACCAACCCGGCAACTGCCGCTTTCCTCGGCTACTCGGTTAAATCCATCGATGCCAATGAACACGGCACGGTCGATGTCGAAGCCGTCAAGGCGGCGCTCGGCGATGACGTCGCGGCCATCATGCTGACCAATCCCAACACCTGCGGTCTGTTCGAATCCCAGATCATCGAGATCGCGGCGGCCGTTCATGACGCTGGTGCCTATTTCTACTGTGATGGCGCCAATTTCAACGCCATCATGGGCGTTGTGCGGCCGGGCGATCTGGGTATCGACGCCATGCACATCAACTTGCACAAGACCTTTTCGACGCCTCACGGCGGCGGCGGACCGGGCGCCGGCCCCGTCGTGCTGTCAGAAGCTCTTGCACCATTCGCGCCGGTTCCATTCCTGCGCAAGGATGGGGAAAAGATCGGGCTGGTCGAGCACGTCGAGGGCGATGCCTTCGGGCGCCTGACGGCTTTCCACGGCCAGATGGGCATGTATGTGCGGGCCTTGACCTATATGCTCAGCCATGGCGCCGACGGACTGGCGCAAGCGGCGCGTGACGCGGTGCTCAACGCCAACTATCTCAAGGCGCGTCTCGAAGATCTGTTCTCGGCACCCTTCAACGGACAGCCGGTCATGCACGAAGTGCTGTTTGATGATTCCTTTCTCAAGGGAACGGGTGTCTCCACGCTCGATTTCGCCAAGGCGATGATCGACGAGGGGTTCCACCCCATGACCATGTATTTCCCCCTTGTCGTGCATGGCGCCATGCTGATCGAGCCCACCGAAAGCGAGTCGCTTCAGACCCTTGATGCGTTCGTTGCCACAATGCGGGAACTGGCGGAAGACGCCCGTGCCGGCAATGCGGAACGGTTCACATCGGCACCGATGCGGGCCCCGCTGCGCCGGCTGGACGAGACCCGCGCAGCCCGCCAGCCACGCCTGAAATGGAGCCCGCCGGACGACAGTCTCCAGGCTGCGCAATAGCAATCGCGCCTCTCCGCCGACGGCGGGGAGGCAAAAACACCTTTGATCGGCACGCCAAACCCCTTAAACTTCGACGGTACTAGTCGGAGGGCGTCAATGTCGAATATGAACCCCCACGTGCTTGAAACCTTCCGGTTTCAGGCCGAGGCCTGCCGAAGTCTGGGCTCCCCATTCACCGCCACTGTGTGTGACCTGCTAGCCGAACGGCTGACCGATTCGTCGCGTTTTGGTGCGCGGATATTGAACTGGCCCGATTCGGCCCGGGCCGATGCCATCGCCCTGCGCGCCACTGGGGCGCTCCACGCCCTGGTCCGGTCAGGCAATGCCCGCGAACTCGCTTCGCTCTATCCGCCATTGGAAGCCAGGCCCGATCAGCTTTGGGAAGCCGTTGAGAAGGCGATCGAAAAGCACGACGATTTCCTGCACGATTTTCTCGACAGCCCGCCCCAGACCAACGAGGTCATGCGTTCGTCCGCTCTGCTCGGCATGGCCCTGCGGCTTGCAGAAAGGCTGAAAATGCCTTTGGCGCTCTACGAGATCGGCGCCAGCGCCGGGCTGAACCTTGCTTTCGATACCTATCATTATGCCCTCGGCAACGATCGCGAATGGGGCGACAGCAATGCGCTCGTCAATATCGAGAGTGAATGGCGCGGCCATATTCCCTCGCTCGAAACCGAGCTTGAGATCGCAAGCCGCCAGGGCTGCGACCGCAACCCGCTCGACCCGCATTCGCCCGAAAGCGTCGAGCGCCAGCTTGCCTATATCTGGGCCGACCAGCACAATCGCATCGGTCGTGTTTCGGCCGCCTTGTCGGCCGCCGCGTCCCGGCCCTATGACGTCGAGCGGGCCGACGCAGCCGACTGGGTCGCCTCAAAACTGGCCGAAACGCCCCAGTCGGGAGTGGCGCGGGTATTTTTCCACACCATCGTTTGGCAATATCTACCCAAGCCCGTCAAGGATCGGATCACCGAGACGTTTGAATTGGCCGGCGCGAACGCGACCGCCGACACTCCGCTTGTCTGGATGTATATGGAAGCCGAGGGCCATGCCGCCGGTGCGGTGCTCAAGCAGACCGTCTGGCCGGGCGGGGAAAAAGAAACCGTCGGACTGTCCGATTATCACGGTCGCTGGGTCGACTGGACATAAAAAACGGCCTCGGAGCACCTCCGGGGCCGCTTTCAAATGGCAGGACCAGGCTTAATCGAGCGCGGCAACAGCGATGATTTCCACCCGCAGATTGGGCGACGCCAGGCGGGCCTCATAACAGGCGCGGGCCGGCGGATTGGCCGGATCGATCCATCTGTCATAAACCGAATTCATGGCTGCAAAATCGGCGATGTTGGTCAGCAGCACCTGTACTGACAGCACCTTGGATTTGCTCGTTCCTGCCTCGGCCAGCAGGGCATCCATCTTCTCGAGCACCTGGGCGGTCTGGGTTTCGATGGTGGCGAATTCATCCTTGGCCACCTGACCGGCGAGATACAGCGTATTGCCGTGCTTGACGGCCTGGCTCATGCGCGGGCCGGAATGAAGGCGTTCAATGGTCATCGGGTTTCTCCTTGTGGTCCTGATACAAAAACGGGCCCCGTGGGGCCCGCAAAATCGGTCTGATGCATTGGCTCAATTGAGCCGGCTGGCCACGTCCTTGATCGACTGATCGACAAGCGCGCCGCCGTTGTCCTTGACCTGATCGGCAAGGATGAGGCGGGCGGCCTCGATGGCCACATCGGCGGAGCGGGCGCGAACATCGGCAAGCGCCTGCGCCTCTGCCTGGGCAATCTTGTCTTCCACAGCCTTGGTGCGGCGGGCGACCATGTCTTCAAGCGCGGTTTCGGCCTCGGCCGTCATGCGTTCTGCTTCGTCCTGCGCGGCCGCAACGATCTCTTCGGCTTCGCTTTCGGCGGCCTTGCGCTTGCGCTCATATTCGGCCAGCAACGCCTGTGCTTCCTCACGCAGACGCTTGGCTTCGTCCAGATCGGATTCGATCTTGGCGATGCGGCTGTCGAGCGCCTTGGTAACGAAGGCCGGGACCTTGAAATAGATCACGATCCCGAAAAAGATGAGGAGAGCGATAAAGGCCCAGAATGTGGCATCGAGTTCCATGTCGGGCTACTCCTTGCTGGCCTTGGCAACCGCATCGCGGGCCGCCTTGACGGGCACTTTGCCGATGAGCTGGGCGACGACCGCCTGTGCGGTATCCGCGGCGATTTCGTCGACATGTCCCATCGCTTCGGCCTTGGTCGCAGCAATCCGCTCTTCGGCCGATGCGACCTTCTTGGCGAGATTGGCTTCGACCTTGGACCGGGCCGTGTCGAGCTTGGTCTTGTTCTCGGCGCGGGCGGCTTCGGCAATGCTGTGAGCATTCGAGCGCGCCTCGGCGAGTGCTGCCTCATAGGAAGCGATCGCCTGATCGGTTTTCTGGCGCAGGCGCTCGGCTTCGGCCAGATCGCCTTCGATCCGGTCGCGGCGTTCCTCGAGGATTTCGCCGATCCGCGGCAGCGCCAGCTTTTTCATGACGAAATAAAGCGCGGCAAAAGTAATGGCCAGCCACAACAGCTGGGAAGGGAATGTCGTCGCGTCGAACGGGGGAAACACGCCTGAGACGTGCTCTCCGCCATCCGCACCGACCACTTCATGGGTTTCGCCGTCCGGAGATTCTTCGAGCGAAATGATGTGGTCTTCGAGCGGCTCGACGGCCTCCTCGAGTGCGGTTTCCTGTGCCTGGACCTGGCTAATCATGCGCTATCCGCCAATTGAAAAGTCTGGTGTGCCGGCCAATGCCGGCACATGGCAAGGCAGCCGAAGCGTGCTCCGGCCGCCTTCAAATATTCTGTTGCGGAAATTAGACCGCGAACAGGAGCAGAAGGGCAACCAGGAACGAGAAGATGCCCAGAGCTTCGGTCACAGCGAAACCGAAGATGAGGTTACCCGACTGGCTGGGAGCAGCCGACGGGTTGCGCAGTGCACCCGACAGGAAGTTCCCGAAGATGTTGGCCACGCCAATGGCGGCGCCGGCCATACCGAAACATGCAATGCCTGCACCGATGTACTTTGCGGCTTCAGCTTCCATTTTGTGATCCTTTCAAAGCCTTGAAACTTAACGGAGTCTAGTGGAGATCAATGCGAAGGGTGGATCGCATCGTTGAGATACATGGAGGTCAGCACGGCAAAGACATAAGCCTGAACCGCCGACACCATGAATTCGAGAGCTGTGAGCGCCACGCCCATGATGAGCGGCAGCACGGCACCTGCGATGCCTACGGCCCCCAGGGACGCAAGCGAAACGACAAAGCCGGTGAACACCTTGAGCGTGATGTGGCCGGCCAGCATGTTGCCGAACAGACGAACCGAGAGCGAAATCGGACGCGAGAGGAACGAGATGACCTCGATCGGCGTCACGATGGGAATGATGTAGCCCGGCACGCCCGAAGGCACGAAAAGTTTGAGGAATTTAGGACCGTTCTTGATGAACCCGTAGGCCACCACAACGGTCATTACCAGCATCGCCAGTGCGAAGGTCACGATGATCTGGCTCGTGAATGTATAGAAATATGGGATCATGCCGAACATGTTCCCGATAAAGATAAACGTGAACAGCGAGAACACGAAGGGGAAGAATTTCATCCCTTCCGAACCCGCGCCACTTCGCACCATATTGGCCACGAATTCGTACGCCATCTCACTGGTCAGCTGCCAGCGATTGGGAACAAGCCCACGTCCGCGCGTCGACAGGATGAGATAGGCGCAGATCGTGATGGTGGTCAGCACCATAAACAGCGAGGAATTCGTAAACGAGAGCGTGATGCCGCTCCCCTCGGTGCCGTCGCCGCCGATGGTCCCGAAGGTGAAGATGTCATAGATGACAAATTGGTGAATCGGATCGTTCGCCAAGGTTCTAAAGCCCCTATCTCGCCCTTCAGTCCACACTATCCGCATCATCAGATGCGGTTTTATCTGCATTCAGCTCTGCCACTACACGAGTGACATTCACAATTCCAGCGGCAAAGCCCACCATGAACATGATGAGCAGCGCCCAGGGGCTGGTCCCTGCGAAAAAATCGATCAGGTATCCAATACCCGACCCCACAAGGATAGCCGCAACAAACTCGGCGCCAATGCGCAAACCACGCGCCAGCGTCGACATGTCGCCCTGCCGGGATGCTTGCTGACTGCCATTGGCAGCCGCGCGCGCTTCCTGAGCCTTCCTGATCCGCGCCGCCAGTTCGGATGTCTCCGATTGACGCGGGGAGGTCCCGTTTCCAGCCGGTTTGTCGTCGGGATTGGTCACTTCAAAACCACCGCTCCAGCCCAGCCGGACACCCGGCAAGAGGGTGCCTTCAAAGTCGCGCGCACCATAGTTGCGGCTCCCCGAGGTGTCAAGCTACGGTCGTTGTCAAAAAAATACAGAAAATCAAATGCTTAACCGATATGCGAGGGGGTGCGGCATCCCGTCAACTCTTCCATTGTGGTAAGACAATGACGAGGCGGGGGATTCTTCCTATGGATCAGGCTGCGGTGGCGAACCCCAACAGGCCGCCAACGATTGCGATGTCGGTCATCAACTCGCCTCGAGAAAGGTTTCGGCGGTGCGCAGATCGACGGACACGAGCTGGCTGACCCCGCGTTCGGGCATGGTGACCCCGAACAGCCGATCCATGCGCGCCATTGTGATGGGGTTGTGGGTAATGACCACGAAACGTGTGTCGGTGCGCTGGCGCATCGATTCCAGAAGGTTACAGAACCGCTCCACATTGGCATCGTCGAGTGGCGCATCCACCTCGTCGAGCACGCAGATGGGCGCTGGGTTGGTCAGGAACACCGCAAAGATCAGGCTCATTGCGGTCAGCGCCTGCTCACCGCCCGAAAGCAGCGTCATGGTCTGAGGCTTCTTGCCCGGCGGCTTGGCGATGATCTCGAGTCCCGCCTGCAGCGGATCGTCGCTTTCAACGAATGTCAGTTCCGCCGTGCCACCACCGAACAATGTGGTGAACAGGTCGCGGAAATGGGTGTTGACCTTTTCGAATGCTTCGTTGAGCCGGGCACGACCCTCGCGGTTGAGGTTGGAAATGCCGGTGCGCAGCTTGGCGATCGCTGCGATCAGATCCTCGCGGTCGGCCACCATCTTGTCGAGCTTGTCCTGAACCTCCTCGGCCTCCTGCTCGGCCATAAGGTTAACCCCACCCAGCCGTTCGCGCTCGGCCTTGAGCCGATCGACCCGGGCCTCGGTGGCTGCCTCTTCGGGCAGGGCAGCTTCGGGCCTGATCCCGGCGGCCTCTGCTGTCCGGTCTGCGGAAATTCCCAGTGTTTCTGCGATCTGGCGCTCGATCTGCTGGCGGGTTGCGATGTTGCCCTTGAGCCGCTCTTCCACGCGCGCCATTTCCGCGCGGGTGTCGGCCAGCCCCTCGGCAGCCAGCCGCGCGGCCTTGTCTGCCTCGCGAAATGCGCTTTGGGCTTCGTTCAACTTGTCCGAAGCCCGCTTGCGGGCATATTCTGCGTCTTCAATCTGGTCTTCGAGTTCGGCACGCTTGAGATCGAACGCGTCAGGTGTCGCGTTAAGCTCCGAGATCTGTGCTTCGATTTCGCCCTTGCGGCGCTCGAGCGTTTCGATCTGGCTTTGCGCGCCGGCCCGTCGCCGTTGCCAGCTTTCCAGCTCCTGCCCGATTCGCGATAGCCGCGAAGTGCGCATCTGCGAGGCGCTTTCGAACCCGGCCAGCCGCACACGCGCCTGCTCGGCGGCTTCGCGCAGATTGGCCAGTGCCCGTTGGCGCGTCTCGGCCTCACGCACTGCATCGCCCTCGGCCCCCAGTTCTTCCAGCGCCGCCTGGGCCTCCTCGGCGATGGCCACCGCCTCGGCGAGATTGTCCTCGATCCGCGCCTGCGATTCAGCTAGTGCGCTGCGCCGTGCGGCCAATTCTGCCAGGTTTTTCTGGGCCGAATCGACGCCGGCCTGTGCCGTTGCAATGCCGCGCTGCGCCTCCCGCCAGGCGCTGCGCCGTGCCGTTTCAGCCTCGCGGGCGGTCTCGACCCGTGTCCGCAGATTGGAGATTTTGCTCTGCGCCTCGTTCCGCGCACCGCGCAGCCCGGTGATTTCGCTGTCGAGTTCGGCAAGCCGGTTGCGCTGGGCGAGCCTTTGCGCCGCCGCGCTGGGGGCGTCGGGCTTGGCGACGAATCCATCCCAGCGCCACAACCCGCCATCGGCGCTGACCAGCCGCTGCCCGGGCTTGAGCAGGGCCATCAGCCGTTCGCCGTCCTCTGCGCTATCGACAATTCCGATCTGGTCGAGACGGCGCTTGAGCAAAGGCGTGCCCGAAACCTGGCTCGACAACGCGACCACGCCGTCGGGCAGCGCCGGATCATCTGGTCCCGCACTTTCGGTCCAGTAGAGCGGGGCTGCATTGTCGTCGGAAGCCTCCAGATCGTCGCCCAGCGCCGCCCCGAGCGCCGTTTCCATCCCCGGCGCCACCCGCAGCGCATCGACAATGGCCGGCCACAGCGAACCGCCATCGACGTTGAGCACGCGGGCCAGCGTTTCCGCCTCGCTTTCGAGCCGGTTGAGTCTGCCTTCGATATCGGCCAGTTGCGGCTGGGCCCCTTCAAACGCCGCGACCGCCTCGGTGGTTTCGATCTCGGCCGTTTCCACCTCCGCCTCTGCGATGGCGAATGCTTCCAGAATCTCGTCGAGCCTCGCCTGGCGCTCGCCAACCGTGTGATCTGCCGCAAGACTCTCTTGGAGGGCCGCTACATCGCGGGCAATGTCGGACTGCTGGGCTTGCAGCCTGCCAACGCGCTGGCTGGCCTCTTCGGCGGCTCTGGTGGCCTGCGCGCGTTGAGCGCGTATCGCGGCAACCGCGTCTGCCGCCGAGCGGGCCGCGGCTTCGGCCTCATCGAGCGCTGCTCGGGCCTCGTCAGCCTGCGCACGAGCCATTTCACTCGCTTCACTTTCCGCTTCCGCCGCTTCGGCCAACTCGAGCCGTTCGCCTTCGAGCGTCTCGATCAACCCCTCGCTGTCCCCGATCAGCGCCGTCTCGCGTGCAATGTCGGTATCGATCTGTTTGAGCCGGTCATCGAGTTCGGCCCGGCGCGAATTGGCGCGTCGCAATTCGTCCTCGAGCTGGCTGCGCAGGATGGTCAGCCGCTGCAACGCCGCTCCCGCCGCCGCATCGGCATCGCGCAACGGCTGGAGTTCGGCATCCATTGTCTCGACAAGCTTTTTTGCCTGATGTTCGAGGTGCGACGCGTCGGCCAGCTGGCTGACGAGCCGGCCCTGCTGGGCTTCGGTCTCTTTCTCGGCATAGCGGGTCTTGACCCAGCGAATATGATAGAGCGTGGCCTCGGCCCGCCGTATGTCGCCTGAAAGAGCCCTGTAGCGTGTCGCTTGCCGTGCCTGACGCTTGAGCGTTTCAAGCTGCACCTCGACCTGGGCAATGATGTCGTCGACCCGCTCAAGGTTCTGTTCGGCAGCCCGCAAACGCAACTCGGCTTCGTGCCGGCGCGAATGCAGGCCCGAAATCCCCGCAGCCTCTTCCAGCAGCGCCCTGCGCTGGGTTGGCTTGGCGGCAATAAGCTCGCCGATCTGGCCCTGCCGCACAAGGGCAGGGGAATGTGCCCCGGTCGAAGCATCGGCAAACATCAACTGCACATCGCGCGCCCGCACGTCGCGCCCGTTTATGCGATAGACCGAACCCTGCTCTCGCTCGATGCGCCGGGAAATCTCTATGGTGTCGGCCGTGTTGAAGGCCTGCGGCGCCGTGCGGTCGGAATTGTCGAGAACGACGGTGACTTCCGCCGAGTTGCGGGCCGGGCGATTGCCCGAGCCCGAAAAAATGACGTCATCCATCCCCGAGGCACGCATGGCCTTGTATGAGCTTTCGCCCATCACCCAGCGCAGGGCCTCGACGAGGTTGGATTTGCCGCATCCATTCGGTCCCACGACCCCGGTGATTCCGGGTTCGAGAACCAGTTCGACAGGGTCGGTGAAGGATTTGAAGCCTAGGAGCTTGAGGCGCGAAAATTTCATTCCGCGCCTCGAAAAAGGGCGGAGCTAGAGGCGATTCTCGATTTCGGCGGAAAGCCCTGCATAATCGGGTGTGCCCTCGAACCTGTCCCCATTGATGTAGAAAGTCGGCGTGCCCTGCAGCCCGAAGTCGTTGAGCGCCTGCTCGCGGGTCGCTTCGATAGCAGCCAACATTTCCTGGTCGGTCAAGACTTCCTCGAACCTTTCCTGTGTAAACCCGAATTGTTCGGCGACTTCGAAGATCGCCTGACGTGGGTTTTCACTCGCAGCCCACACCGTCTGGGTGTCGAAATAGGCCGCGATGACCTCGTTGTACTGCTCACCTGACGCTTCGGCGACCATGAACACGGCGAGATCGAGCACGTTGCGGCGGAAGGGGCGCTGGATGAAGCGGATCTTGCCGGTCTCGATGTATTCTTCTTCCAGTTGGGGGAGAGCACCGGCGTGGAAGGCGGCGCAGTGCGGGCAGGTGGGAGAAATATATTCGACCACAGTCACGCTCGCATCGACGCCGCCCATCGGGCGGTCGGCCAGGGGGGGATTGTTGATCGCGTCGCCATTGATCGGTTCGATTGCCGATCCGTCATAAAGTGCGACATCGCCACTGGCCTCGGGCTCGGCGTCGTTGACGACATTGGCCGTGACTTCAGCCTCGGCACTGGAGTCGCTGCATCCGTAGATGAGGGTGGCAAGTCCGACACTGGACCCGGCGATCAGCAGACTTCTGCGATTGAGCGACAATGGTTTGCTCCTTAATGTCTCAACAAATTACGGCGCACACTACACGGGGCGAATCCGGCGGCAAGGGGGCAAGACGTTCACATGCCGGTGAAATCGGCCTAAAATCGCCCGGCCAGCCGCTTTATCAGCTTCGTTTCCCCAAAACGCCGCGCCCCAGTTTCTCCAGCGCTTCGCGCAGTCCATCGTCCTCGATGGTGCCCGTTTGCGCCTTTATGCTGTCAATGGCAGCGCGGGGCAACGTCTTTGGCGGCTCGGAGCGTTTGGTTTCGGCCACCAACGGCATGGGCGAGAGGCGAACCGAGCCAACGATCAGATAGCCGAAATAGCGGTTTATGGCAGCGGCGATGGCCTGCCCTTCATGGGTCAGCGCCAATCCGTGGCCTTCAAGACACCGCAAATGCAATATCGCCCCGTCGGGATCGGGACGGTCGCGGCGCGGCCACACCAGCTTGTCGGGCATGGAAATCTTGTCCCAGGGCGGTGGCGCGATGGTTTGCCAATGGGCGATCAGATCGCGCCCCGCAAATCCGCGCTTTTTCAGCGCCGGATCGAGTGTCTTGCCGATCATGTCGCCCAGTTGCACCGTGCGGTTGCTGCGCTTTGGCGGTGGAGATTTGCTGGCCATGCTTGCGCCAATGTCCTTTGGCTCTGTAGGTGTTCCATTATGGCCCAGACCGCTTCCACGCAACACTCCGAAATTGCCGCCATCGATGCAGGCGCCGTACTTGACTGGTACGATCGGCATGCGCGCGATCTTCCCTGGCGTGTCTCGCCCGCCGATCGGGCTAGGGGAATAAGGCCCAACCCTTACTTCGTCTGGCTGAGCGAAATCATGCTCCAGCAAACAACCATCGCCGCTGTGCGCAAATATTTCGCGGCTTTCACGAGCCTCTGGCCCACAGTCGAGAACCTCGCCGCTGCTCCGCTCGATGATGTGCTCGTGCAATGGGCCGGGCTGGGCTATTACGCTCGTGCGCGTAATCTTCATGCCTGCGCTGTTGCCATCGTCGACCAGCATGGCGGCGTGTTTCCCTCGACCGCCGCCGCCCTGCGCGATCTGCCCGGCATCGGCGATTACACCAGCGCCGCCATCGCCGCCATCTGCCATGACGAAGTCGTCGCGGTGGTGGATGGCAATGTCGATCGCGTGGTCGCCCGCTATGTCGCCCTTCCCAGCCCCGTGCGTGAGGAAAAACCTCGGGTGCGCGCCACGGTGCAGCAGGCGGTGCCCAAGCGGGCGGGCGATTTTGCACAGGCCATGATGGATCTGGGCGCCACCATCTGTGCCCCGCGCCGCGCAAATTGCCTTTTGTGTCCACTTGAACCGGGCTGCCTTGGGACAAAAACCGGAGATCCTCTGGCTTTCCCGGTCCCGCCGGCAAAAGTCGAAAAGCCCCATCGGCACGGCCATGCTTTTGTTATCCGCCATCCCGAGGGCAAGGTTTTTCTGCGCCAGCGCGGGCCAAAGGGCATGCTCGCCAAAATGACCGAAACGCCCGGCAGCCCGTGGAGCGATACCGAAACCGCCGCCACCTTTCCCTTTGCCGGAGATTGGCGCGCCGCTGGAGAGGTCAACCACACCTTTACCCATTTCCACCTGACACTGACCGTCTGGTCGGTCACCGCCGACACCCCCCTCGATGAGGGCTGGTGGGCCGAGGAGACGATGCTGGACCGCGAAGCCTTGCCCAGCCTGTTCCGCAAGGTGCTTAAGACTTCGGGCCTTGAATAGCGGCACCCGCAGGGGTGCGCGCCGTGAAACAGTATGGACGAGACGAAGTCGAGGACCCCGGCGAGCGTTCGCCGCGCCGTCGCAGGCGCAACGAAGGGCATAGGGCGATTTTAGCCCGTCATGCCCGCAGTGGTGCACGCCGTGAGATAGAAAAAAGCCCCCGGCAAAACCGGGGGCCAGAATGCCTGACTGATTGGAGGTCGAAATCAGGCAGAAAGCTTGTCGAGCGAAGCGCGTATGCGCTCACGAAGCGTATCGAGGGGCGCCAGTTTGCTACCATCCTCATAGTGCCAGAAGGTCCAGCCGTTGCAGGCTTCAAAGCCCTGAACGAGAGCGCCGACCCTGTGGATTGACCCACTCTTGTCGTCGCTGACCAGTGAACCGTCGACACGAACCACTGCACTATAACGCCTTGCGGCGTCGAAAAGTTTCGTGCCCGGCGCGATCAATCCCTGTTCAATCAGCGAACCGAACGGAATGCGCGGCGCAGAGCGCTTAGGCACAGTGGTTTCAATGGCATTCAAATCGTGCGGTTTGATGGCGGCAATGCGTTTCAAAGCTGCATTTATATAGGCGTTTTCGCGTTCGATGCCGATGAAGTGCCGCCCCAGTTTCTTGGCCACGGCACCCGTCGTGCCCGTGCCGAAAAACGGATCGAGCACCACATCGCCCGGCTTGGTCGTGGCCATCAGCACGCGATAGAGCAGCGCTTCGGGTTTTTGGGTCGGATGGACCTTTTCGTCATTGGCATCCTTGAGCCGCTCGCTGCCCGTACAGATGGGAAACAGCCAGTCGGACCGCATCTGCGTATCGTCATTGGAGAGTTTGAGCGCCTCATAATTGAAGGTGGGGCGGCTCTTCTGGCTGCGCGATGCCCAGATCAGCGTTTCATGCGCGTTGGTAAACCGCGTGCCGCGGAAATTGGGCATCGGGTTGGCCTTGCGCCATACCACGTCGTTGAGCATCCAGAAGCCCAGATCCTGCAGCGCTGCGCCCACCCGAAAAATATTGTGGTACG